>Ga0209487_1001901_pt1 | contig 17261 bp, 37 predicted proteins | sample Poulit2012_FD_187524 | JGI IMG/M metagenome (GOLD analysis project Ga0209487, IMG submission 187524) | Agricultural soil microbial communities from Georgia to study Nitrogen management - Poultry litter 2012 (SPAdes) (version 2) | ecosystem: Environmental > Terrestrial > Soil > Agricultural land...
TTTTAATAGCTTCGTATTCGTCAATTGCTATGGATTCTATTGCGTATGTTTCGGCTTCACTTCTAAATTTATTTGATTCTTTTACTGGACTTTCTTTTATTGATGATGTCCTGCTAGGCATTAAATCCAACTTCCTACTTTGGATAATAGCTTCAATATTTTTATATTGCGACATATATCTAATTGTTGATCTTCTTTCCTTGCTGGTTATTTCTCTCTTTAAATATGTCAACACCTTATCAACTCCTTATATTATACCACATAAACCCTTATATACCAAGCGATTCAACGCTTAAACCCTGCGCCAATCTCACGCAATATTTTAAAATACTCACTGGGCATTATTGGTTGTTGAGCGCCCATAGTTTTAACTTTTCTGCGTGGATTAGATACCCATTTTATTGTTTTAATCATCGTCATCACTCCCGAACAGATACTCTAATCTTTCCTGTAACTCTTTATCTGTATAATCTTTATATACTGACTCACTAACACCTTCTGAAAATGCTAGTTGTGCTATGATAGTTGATCTTTCTTCTGGTGTCATTGCTCCACCTCTTTTAACAATGCTTTATTTAACTCCACTGTGGCTAGTGTAAAGTTTCCTGCGTGTATGTGGTTTAATGCTAGTTTGATTGATTCTTGGTATTGATTGTTTTGTTCCGTCAAGTCATGTATTCTTCCTTCAAATTGATAGCTGACCTCTAATGACTTGTTCAAGTCTTGCTCCAAATCGTCTACATGAGCACACTCGCTACACCTCAACATGTGATGACTCTTGCACAATACCCTACCGCCATCATCTTTGTACTCATATTGTTTCATGATTCACCCTCCTAAACACACTTTTTAAGATAATCCAATGGAATACCATTACTAGATTTTATTAAGTCGCAATTTTCCACAAACCAATTATGTGGAATACTCTTCCTTTCACCTTTTAACGACCCATCCCACCACGTTTTAAGGTCATTTACACGTAATAAGTAATGCTCTTGGTGTTTGGCAAAGCATACGATTATAAACGATATACCGCCTTGGTCTTGATGTTTTAGCAAATATTCTAACTGATGTTCAGCAACGTTACTCAACGGGAATGACGTTCTGCTGTTCGTGTTTTTGGCATCAAATGCGATTGATCGACCGTGTGATACACCTACAAAGTCAACTGTGCCTTTCTTTTGCGGAAATGCCCTGCTTACTCTGCCTGTCCTTTTGTTATAGCTAACACTCCAAGGAGTAGGCACTTTATCAATAAGTGCCTGTCCTTTTTGTTTGTAAATCTTGTTCGTGAGATCAATCAATGATTCTAGTGATTTACCTCTATTTGCATAATTTACAGTCATTTAAGATCACTTTCTTTTACATAAACACCGTTTTTAATTTGGCCTTTTCTGTACTTGATTTCTTCGTATGCCACGTTTACACAATCCTCTATGCTTGTATTAATCTGCATGGATAATATGGTCAGTACAACGAACATGTCTCCAATAGCATCCTTAACGTCATTGTGGCGGTTTTTTAATATTGCATCTGATAACTCACCGTATTCTTCGCCTAATTTTAAAGTTTGTTTGAAGTGGTCTGCCATTTGCAAATCCCTAGCCATTGCCCACTGTTCAATTTTTTCTGTCAGTTTGTTTAGATCCATCCTTATCCCCCTCAAAAAATTCTTTTGTGCACTTTTTACAAAACATGCTGCGGTAATAGTGGACTACTTCTATTTTGCATTCGATGCATTTAATAGGTCTCACGTTAATCCCTCCTAATTTGATTAAGTCTCAACGCCATATCTGCTAACTCTCTAGCGTTTACTTCGTACGTTTCACCACTTTGGCTATCTTCTAGCTTTCCTAAATGCCAACTATAATCAGTAAACCCAAATCCAAACGTATTAATAGATTCTTGAAATAACTTAACTAATTTCGGTCTGTCGTTTTCGTCAATAGCTGTTTTTATATATCCTCTGATAGAGTCGCTTCTCATGATTACTTTAGTTACGTACTCAATGCCTGTTTGCCTATTATCTACATCCTCAAATAGGTTTAGTTGCATCATCATTGATCACCTAATTCGTAACCATCTAAATTACTATTTCCACAAGCTGTGCAAAATTGAGTTTCACCACTTGCCGTAAATGCTTTTATAATTTCCTCGCAATTTTCGCAAATGTAAGTTGAATCGTTTGTCAATTCTAATTCATCCATATTTACCCCTCCTACTCAAACCACACATTTTCACTGCTATCATGATTAATCTGCTCCGATTCCTTGATCCGTCTCTCTCTTGCCAATCTGCTAGCTAACTGGTACAAGGTCATGCCATGTGTATCTGTAAATCCTAACTTGTGTAATTGCTCTGTGTACTGTGCTATTAGACGATCTTCTTTTGTGTCAGCTACTTTCATGGGGATCACCCTCCAATAAAAAGTCGTCCACAATCTTTAGCATTTCTAAATACAGTTCTTCTTCGGTGTAATTTATATATAGTTGCAATTCCATAATATCTTGAAAAAACTTACGATAGCGCTTGTTTTCTGACCTCACCTTATGTCGATCACCATCTACTTGCTCTATCGACTTACGGTATCTATTAGAGTCTTTTTCCAATTCCTGCACTCGTTCAGCTTGTTCGATAAGCCATTTAATAGCGTTGTACCAATAACCATTTGAGTTATCGTCATAAGAATTGCTTTCTTCTAATTGATCTCTTATCTCTTCCAACCGTTCTTTACTCATTAACCCATCAACTCCCTGCAGTATTTTATTTCATCTTCTAGCATTTGCTTGGTTGCTTTCAATTCGTCTTCTAACTCCTGTATTCGTTGGTCTTTTTCTCTTATTGTCTCCCTATGACTTTCTGCCATTAGTTCCATGGCTTGGGCTTTATCCATTTGATTCACTCCTCTTCATTTTCTTCCACTCAAAAAGGCAAATCCTCGTCATTTATATCCAATGGCTGACCAGTGTTACCAAATGGATTTGACTGCGGTTGTTGGTTGGTCTGTTGTTTATTTTGATTACTTTGTGATCCTCTTGACTCTAAAAATTGAATACTATCCGCAACCACCTCTGTCACGTAAACTGTTTTACCGTCTTGCCCCTCGTATGATCTGCTTTGTAATCTACCGTCTACACCTATTTGGCTACCTTTTTTCATGTAGTTTGCTAGGTTTTCAGCAGGTTTACGCCAAACAACCCCGTTGATAAAGTCGGCTTCATATTCGCCGCTATCGTTCTTAAATTGACGATTTACCGCAATTGTAAAGTTAGCTACAGCAACCCCGTTTGGTGTGTATCGTAAATCTGGATCCCTTGTTAATCTTCCCACTAATACTACTCTGTTCATTTTTGTTTCCCCCTAATTAGTTTTTTTCCTGGAACTAACAATGTACTACCACCGCTAAACGCCCGCCTTATATCAGTTATGGTTATCCCGCCCTTCATCCAACGTTCATATTGTGACAAAAACACTTCATGAGGATTTCTTTTTGTGTGTCTAGCAATGTAATTTATGTTTTTCCCTTGATCATAAAGTTTGTTTATCGTTTTTATTTGATGCACTGGAAAGCCAAACTCTATATCTTGATCATCAAATAACACAACACTTTCATCTTGCGGTAAGATCGGCGTTGTCCTCCCTAGCGTGTTCATACAGATTCCTCCTTTTTCCAAAATCCAAGGTCTACAACGTGCATGCCTGTTTTTGCTCTGTTTTTGTAAGACGGCGTTGTATAGTGCATAAACGATGCTGCTCTGACTCCTAGTTGATCAGCGCATTCCTTTGCCGTCCCCGAAAATTGGTACTCGTCATCAAAATAGACTGCAAATTCCCTTTGTTTACCTTTTCCAATGCCATTTCTTACAGATGCACCCTTTACGGATGAGTAGCTCCTGTTTAGTCGTTTGGCTATTTCTTGTATTGTTAATTTTCCATAATTGCTTTTAAGATAATCAAGTTCTTCCTTTGACCATGTCCCCCGCCTTTTTGGCGAGGTGTTGCTTGTCGCCATCATGTGGTTACCTCCCTACGCCCAGATAATATAAAATGGTTTTCTGGGCTTACTCTTATATGTTTTAATGGTGATTAAGTAGTCACCGTCTGCGTTTTTACGCTTAGTTTCTTTGACGTACAGTTTACTCATACAACATTTTCCTTGTTTCTGCTGCGCTTGGTACATATTTGTCAGCTACTGCGCTTTTGTTTCTGTTCCAGTCAATCCATTTATTAGCTGTTTGTTCGTCACTGTCTTTTGGGTCAAAGATCATGACTGATTTCATGGTGTGTGGCATTAAAATCGCTCCTTCCTTCGTAAATCTTCGCCTTCAACTCTGATTGGCGTTGCATTTTCCATCATTCTTGAAACAATTCTGCTACCTTGGACTTGCCCGTATTTTGCAATCAATTCTGACTCACCGTAATTAGTTGTTGTTATTAGAGACTTTCCTAATCTCATATCAATTACTTTATAAAGTACATCAGATGCCCATGTTTCATTTTCTTGATTGTTTGGGTCTTTCTTTTCATACTCTCCGCCTAGATCATCTAAAACTAGCAAATCCAATCCGTTTATCATCTTAAAAATTTGATCTTGTGTAACGTTAGAATGATAGTTGTAAGTCTCTTTAATGGCATCTAATAGGTCAGTAGACTTTATAAACAACGTCTTGTATCCCTTGCTCCTAATTGCTTTATTGATTGCATAGGATAGATGAGACTTTCCTATTCCAGGTACTCCTGACAAGACTAATGATTGAGTACCGTTATATCCTTCAATAAAATCAATTGCCGCTTGCCTTGCTTTTTCCTGTGATGGATATTTGTTATCAGTTTTATAACCATTTACCGTTGCATCTACCAGGTCGTTTGTAATTCGTTCAAATTTCAAGATAAAACCCATTTCTTTTTGTTGGTCATATTCTTCTGGTGTTGGTAAGTTAAGCGACTCTATAAACTTTTTATCTTCACAAGGTTTACATGCACCCATGTTTCCATATGGTGTGGCAAAGAGGATATACTCTCTGCCACAATTGGAACATGATTCTGTGCCTACTTGCTTACTTTTTATAAACTCTTTTATTGATTGCATGGTTACCTCCTAAAAGGCATCTCTATTTGGATCATATCCAGTTGGTTCATTTGGTGATTCTTGGTTTAAGTAACCTTCAAACTTTGTGCCGAATAATGTTTCTGGTCTAAGGTACAAATCTTTAAATGTACCCCTCTTGTTGTCATTGACCTTGTTATCTATAACGGTTTTGAAGTCTTCTAGTGTGTTCTTTTCGTTAAATCTAGCCTTAATTAAGTCTTTTGTTTTTTGTGTTGTATGACGATATTTTTTCCCTGTGGCATTATTTAAGTAATTAACAATTTCTTTATACGGAATGTCGGGTTGCCCGACTATGTCTTTATTACTTGTATTATTAACTGTAGTATTAAGTAATGTACTATTACCTTTAACCTTTTCTTCCATAGGGGTATTAACCTTTTCTTCCATACCCCCTGGAACAATTCGTATATACCTCTTAACTATTTCGTTAGTACCCTCTTTATAAATCATTTCTGTAGTTATATAACCCTTGCTTCTCAACTGATTAACCCATGTCGATATTGTCTTTGTACTTACTTCATATAATTCCGAGAAGTATGAATTTGTTGCCCAGCAATACCCCTCTTGGTTGCAAAGCGCTGTAATCTCTCCATAAAGCAACTTGGCGCCATCAATCAATTGCTTGTCGTACCTAACATTTGCTGGAATAATCGCATAATAGCTTTTCTTCACTTAATCACCCTCTTATATATCTTTTCTGTCTTCTGCAAAGCAGACTACTTTATATTTAGACTGGATGTCTTTTCTTAAAGTGTAATCATGACTCACAGTCACAATTTCATCTAATTCGTAATCATAAAGAGCATCATTTTCCCTTAATTCCCATACGCCACGACCACTCTCTTTCCACCATCTACGAGTCTTTTCTGTTGCTATTTCGTCTGGGGTGGCGTGTCTGATATCATCAGATGCAGCGATCATGCCAAAATCTGTGTAATACCCCATCTTGTCAATTTTAGTGATCTTACCTGTTCCGATTCCGTGCCTGGACTTTACCCAATCCCCAACCTTAAACTTTGGCTCCACCTCATAACGACCATATAAAACCTTTGCTAACAGAGGTAAGTCAATATCTAGATCATTTAATGTGACAAAACCACCTAATTCGGCATGTTCTTTCAAAAGTTCATCTTTAGTATTGTTATATGGATGTTCCATTAATTCACTAATTGCTCTGTTTTGCTCCTGCGTAATCTTCACCTTTTCCACGTAAACCCTCCTAATTCTTAGTGTTGTAATATTCCATAATCAAAACATTTTCCTCTTTTTTGATTGAATCTATTAACTTGCTTGTAGTGTCTATAGCATATTTCCAACGTGTCATATCCCTTTTCTTTTCTAGCATGATCATTTGTAAGTCGTATGCCGCAATCAAAGCTGTAGCCTTCTTAACGACTCCTGTTCCTTCCGTATCTAATTCAACTTGACTTTTCTTATACTCCCACATAGCTTCGGCTTTCCAGTGTTCATGACTTGCATCTGCCATAAACTTTCCAAATATCTGTAATAATTCTGCGTGTAGCCTATGTTTGCGTGATATTTGATGGGGTATATCATCATTTAATGTGTCAATTTCAGCTTGTATCCTCTTTGCTCGTTCGTTTAGTGTTTTGGAATCTATTAAATCAAGGTTAATTGCTCCGCTTTCGACCATATCAATCAATCCCATTCATCTTTGTAAAAGTCTTTTCCAAATGCTATCGTGTAAACCCCAATCCAGTGATTAAGCAATTCGTTGTCTTTGTGTATGAGGGTATGACAACCGTTACAGATTGCCATACCATTTGTGATTACACCTCTACCAGAACGTCCTCTTGGCATTACATGGTGTATCTGTGTTGCTTTTCCACCGCACATTTGACAGCAGTGATTTTCATTTTCAAATATTTTCGTTCTTATTTCTTTGCTAAATTCTCCACGTTTTGATCGTTTCGGTACTCGTCTTTGATGGTTAGGCTTGGGAAACATCATTTTCCATCACCTTGTAAAATTTTTATTGCTTGACTTGCTTGTGCACCTGTCCAATTTTCCATGTTTTCGTCGGTGTTCAAGCGTTTTTTAATACCTGCATGCAATGACTCAAACGAGTGTTTTTCGTTGACTTTTGCTTTTAATAAATTGGTTACAAAGTCTAATTGTTTGCTAGAAGCTTTGTTGTTCCTGTAGTTGCCTTGTCCTTTTGGTGTCTGTCTTGTATCTGGATCATCATCATCTGTTGGAGCGTTGAAAAACTTCAATAGGAAATATCTCTCTGAATAAGTCAATGCACTACCGTAAGCCTTTGAAATATCATCTTGTTGACCGTAAATATTCCAATTAATTACTATCTTTTCTTCTGGATTTTCTGCATTTTGCCAAACATATTTCATGTTTCCGCTTATGACAAAGTCAGTCTTATCTTCCATTTGCTTGGTCTGCTTACTGTACTGTTGATAATCAAATGTACTATGATGCAATTCATTCATTTCTGGGTAGAGAATGACTCCTAATTCGTTCATTTTTTCTTGGATTTTTCCTAATACCTGCGATCCGCTCACATAAGAATAATTAAATCCCTTTGTGTCTTTGGTGAATCCATCAATTTCCTTTCTTATCTCAACTAATTTTTGGTATAAGTTCATTTTTCCACCGCCACATTAAAGTTATCTGGTCTTTCTTCAATCGTGATTCCTTCCAGTATCTCGCCTGTATCTGGACAAACCACTTGACTGCCAGCAACATCAAATGCCTTCTTAATATCAGCCTTTCTAGGTGATTCCTTGACGTTGATAAAGTCATTCATGTTAGCTTTCTTCAATGCTTCCAACACTGTTTCATCGTCATAATTCCACTTTGGTTGTTGTTTTCTGAATCCAATTCTCCCATTTGGTAGTTTCAGAGATTTAAACTTTGGATCCTCTGCTTTCTTTTTCATTGCATATTCTGCTAGTAAACCTTGAAAGTAATCAATGCTACTTTGCGCTTTCTCATTCTCTGATTGATTCCACTGCTCTATTTTGTCTATTTCAGCCTGTGCTAGAGCGTTGTTCTGTTCTATTTGGTCATTCATCTGCTTAATCTTTCTAAGCGCCCAATTCGCTTGTGAGTCGCCTTTAACGGCAAATGATTCCTTTTCCGTTCCTTCTTGCTCGTCTAAAAACTCATGTAGTGAGTTCATCTTTTAAATCCTCCATTTCTTCAAAAACGTTCTCTCTTAAATCACTGACAAAATGAAAGTACAAGTCTTGCAATAAATCAAAATCCCTATCACTGTGAAACGCTAGTTTTCCAGATGCATAAGTGTAGGCTTCAATTTCATTACTACCATTCCTGCGCCTTTCTTCGTACATATCTATAAAAGGATTCATGTTTTCACCTTTTTCATGTATACTTGTAATATGAAATGTTTTTTAATGGGACTCATTGCCGTGAGTCCTTTATTCCATTTGTTGATAAATCCCGCCGTTTTCTAGCAAACTATGAACCTCTTCATCTGTTAAACTATCAGCCCTGTATATCCCCTCTGGCATGGCTATCACGTCATCATATAGCTTGATTGCATTGCCTAATACATCATTGCCATATGTTTGCATGTCCTCTTTGGTTGGATAGCCTGTAAGCCTTGTACGTGTTATTTGAGGATGTTCTAAATCCAATGATTGCACCTCCTGCACTTGGTCGAACTACATATTAACTTTTGCCTATTATTTCCAGAGCTAATGTCTGGGTATCGTTTGGGTTTTTAATAGAACTTTCAATCGCTCGAATCACTGTGTCAATACCGTGCTGATAAATTTCATAGTCTCGTCCGTAATGACCGCCACCGTATGTTTTACAACCTTTTGCAACGGATAACAGTCTTTTTTGCTCCTCAGTCATTCAAATCACCCCCCTCACCAAAATGTAATTAATGCTAGCAAAACAACTAAGACAATCGACAATCCAGTAACCGCCATTAAATAGTAATCTGCGTTCATTTGATCAACTCCTTAATAATCTTCATTTTTGGAAAAACTTATTCTCATTGTTGGTGTCCAATAATTGTCTAGACCTTCTATAGTCCCGTCGATCATAGACTTTGTGAAAGCTGATATACTTCTTTCGCTTGATAATTGCTTTTTGAATTCTAGCTTGAATGCTTCTCGATTTTCCTCTAATATTTCACCGACCAACTGCTTTAGTAAGTCTTGGGTAGACTTTTGCACATAATATTCAATTAGGTTGTATTTTTCATCGCTCGAATATCTAGGCTTCTGCCCTTTTTCATCAACTTTTGTCGATAGCATGGTTTTAACCGCCTGTTCAACTAATTGATCTTTAGCACCCAACGCTTCTACAATGCTTGACTCTATGACCGTTTTCACCACTTGACCAATTGCATTTTCATCAACTTTTAAATCTAAACCCATTAAATTAGACATTTACTTTTTCCTCCTAATAATTTATTAATGCATAAAGCACAAACAACTGTGATAACAAAAACCCTATACCGTAAAACAATTTAATCTTTGTTTTTTCAGTCATAAGCCTTCACCAACATTTCAGCCATTTTCATATCTGCTTCATTTTGCTTGATAATAAACCACGCCTTGTCGTGCTTATCCCTTAATTCGTCTAGTACTTTTTTTGATCTCTTAGCATTTTCAATCCATGCTATAGCCTGATCTAGTCGATCTTCATCAATTTGTTGTCTAGCAATACTTAAACAACTGTCGTAACAACTTAATTCTTTTTCCGCTTGTTCGTGATCATCTGGTAAAAAGTTATCTTTGATGTAGTCGCTCATTTCTTTATCAACTCCTTGTCGTAATAAGTCTTTACAGGACCATTTAAGGCTTGTCTTTCTTCTTTGGTCATATAGTCATAGGGAAGATTAATTCCTCGTTGTCTACGCTCATATGCTACAAATGTGTTATGTGAGTTTGCGAAAGTTCTAATTGCTCCTACTTTTTCATGGCTCATTGGTTATCTCCTTCTCCTTCCTCTTTTTTTCTATCAATCTAGGTAACGATGTTTTCAGTAGATATTGTTTGATTTCTTTCATGGTTTCATCTGATATGCCTAAACGTTCTTGATCTGTCATGATGCATCACCTAAAAACTTTTTAACAAAATAAATTTGACCTTTACCAGTAACTTTTGGTGTTCTAGTAGTTCGTATGGATCCATCTGGATTGTTGATAGTTCTTTTCTTAATTTCAAACAACCCTTGATCCATTGATCGTTGTGTAGGCGAGTTATAAGCTTCACCTTTTTGTTTAATTAAAAAGCCGTTTTCTCTTAGCCATTCAAACAATCTGTTTTGACCAATATTTACACCATTTTGTTTAATGATCTTCGCTAACTCGCCAACCAAAACAGATGATTTAGATGTTTCGACAGCTTCTGCAAACAGTGCTTTTGGCTTTAATTCGTCAACCGTTGTTTCTAGTTCCTTTATTTTCTGATCCTGTATTTCCATTGCTCGTTTGACAATCATTTCTGGACTGTTCCAGCGCTTTTCAATTTCTATAAAATATTGACGTGCCTGTTTGCCTTTTTCATTTCGTTGGAGCATTGATATTTCTTTTGCCATGTCGATTTTTATATGATGATCAGTTAGTTTTCTTATTCCGCCAAATGAAGATACGTCATTAACATTTTTGGTAATCACGATGAAATCAACATTTTCAACAAATCCATAAGCTACCATTCTTTCAAACCACTGTGTGTAAGTTGTTCCTATTTCTAAGAACTCATGTAAATCTCTACCTGTTACCAAAATTTCGTTTTCATCATTTTGTTGCGTTGGTATTAATTTATTCATTTGTTTTCCTCCTATTTTCCTGCACATCCCCTATTCAGCGCTTAACGTCATGACAATCCACTATTTTTATTAGTTGCTATTATGTATGTGGCGGTCGCTCGTCCCTAAAACGGAAGTCCTGGCGAAACTCGTTTATGCTCTTTTAAACGCTCAATACGGGATGTGAGGATATTTAATTAATAACTTTAAACGGTAGTACCGTGTAAATTTTTTTCATCGTACTCCCCATCTTCGACAACGTCTAATCGAATGTTGTCAGACGGTATTCCGTATAATTCAGCAGCCTTCCTCAATGTCGTGGTTGGCGGAACTACTTTTCCTTGTTCATACCCTCGTAACGTTTTCGCTGTCACACCAATTAACTTGGCAGCTTCTTCTTGCTTTAAATTTGCATTAACCCTTGCTGCCGCTAGTGAAATTTGCATCATGTTGTTCAAACTCCTTTCTTGTCGTTTTTTGTAACTGTCTATATATTACTACCGTTTAAAGTTATTGTCAATAGATAAATAAAACTTTTTATAACTTTTTTCGGTATCGTATCACTTTACAAGTCTACCGAAAAAAGGTATCATTATATATAGATAGAAAAGAGGTGACAAAAAAAGTGAATCCAAAAGAAATAGTAGCTAAAAATTTACAATACTACTTAGATCGAAAAGGAATTAACCAAACTCAAATGGCGCAAGAGTTAGGTTATCCAGAAATGACCGTATCAAATTGGATGAAGGCAAAAACTTATCCAAGAGTGGACAAGATACAAGAAATGGCAGACTTCTTCAATATTAGGCGGTCTGATATAGAAGAGGATAAAGAAAACAACCCTGCCATTACCGCATCACAATATCCAATCTACCCGCCAATAAGTGCAGGGTTACCAATTGAAGTAGATGGCATAACAGATAATGATGTAGAAAAAACATCAATACCAGATGTATTGATGGGCAAGTGGGCAGGTAATAGCGACATATACATCACTAGGACAAATGGAGAGTCAATGAATAAGATCATACCTCATGACTCGATAATAGCTGTTAAACCTGTTGAATTACACGAATTAAAGGATAATGATATAGTTGTTTATCGGAATCATGGAGAGTATGCAGTAAAAAGGTTTGAAAAACACGATGATAAGTTAGTTTTTAGACCAGACTCAACAGATACAAGTTTTACAGATGATGTAATTTACAAAGAAAATGCAGATGATTTGAGGATAAAAGGTAAAGTAGTGTTGTGGATAGTAACAGCAGATTAAACTCTAACGTTAGCATTTAATCAATAGGAGGACTAGCTATCCTCCTTTTAAAAGAGGTGTATATATGGCAACCGCTATTTATATGAGAGTAAGTACGGAAAAACAAAGTGACAAAGGGGAATCCCTTAATACTCAAAAAGAACAACTATATGCTTACTGTAAATTAAAAGGATTATCAAACATTAAGGAGTATGTAGATATTGGTAGTGGTAGAACAACAGATAAACGTGTCAATTACAACCGTATGATGGACGATGCACAAAACAAGTTTATAACTAATATAGTGGTCTTTAAACTGGATAGGCTCACTAGGTCAATCATTGACTTAAACAAGCTAGTAATTGCCCTAAATGACGTTGAGTGCGGTCTACACTCTACACAAGATGATATTAATACCACAACCGCAAACGGTAGGCTTATGCTTAATCTAATCGGCATGTTTGCACAGTGGGAATCTGAAACAATATCCGAAAGGGTAAAAATAAATATGCAATCTCTAGCTGAAAAGGGCATCTGGCAATCTGCTCCACCTTTTGGATTTGATCTTGTTAATCAGAGATTAGTCATTAATGAAAAAGAAAAAGACATCCTCAATGAAGCTTTTGATATGGTTATAGAAGGAAGTAGCTTTAATCATGCAGAAAATAAAATTAAGCATAAATACAACCTTGATTGGCATTTAGGTTTTTTAATAAAAAAAGTAAGATCACCATCTACAATAGGAAATATGTTTAGAAACGATGTTACAATCGAAAATATTTACCCGCCATTAATAAGTAAGAAAAAATATAAAAAGCTAAAGTTAATCATTGAAGAACGTGGAAATCCACGACAAGAAATATTTACTGGTGATTTATTTAGAAGAAAAATAGCATGCCCAACATGTGACAATATCATGAGTCTAAGAGCTAATAAAAGCACTAAGACCAAACAAAACCTATACAGCTACTCATGTATGGACTGCCAAAGAAAAAGGAAAGTAACGGTGTCTATTTCCGAATCCCTTATTGAACAAGCGTTTTTGAGGTATCTAAACAGAGGTAAAATAACATATAGTGAAGATGACATTAAATCAGAGGATAAAACCAAAGAGATCAGCAATTTGAAAAGGGAATTACAATCACTTGAACAAGAAAAAAATCGTATTCAAAAGGCATGGATAAAAGGATTTATTGAAGAAGATGACCTTATCGAACATCAAAAAGATACAGATGAACAAATAGAAAAAGTCGAATTTAGATTGAGGGAATTAAGTGATGTAGGAATATCAATTGAGGAAATATCGGAAATACACACAAACCTTATTGATAATTACGAACTTATGACTAAAAAAGAAAGAGTAACATTTATTCAAAGGTTTATCAGACGGATTGAAATTGACCGTAAGTTGCTAAAGGGATACAAAAAGAAGTATAGCATAAATGTTAAAAACATTTTATTTTATTAGATGATAGCTATAATATACTAGGAGTTCCCAAAGTAGTATAACTAACACATTATATAAAAAGGAGAATGAAGATGATACCACAAAAGATTAACGACAATTGCCCAGAATGTAACCCACGTTCTTACAAGGAAACAGGATTTACTTTTGCAAATGAGGAAAATGAAGAAGAATATTTATATAATTGTGATGAATGTAAGGCTCGTGTGTGGATATTGATTAATTAAGAGAGAAATTAAACTTAAAAAAGGCGACCACTCAATTATGAGCAGTCGCTTTTTGAATTAAAATCTAGCCTTATTTGCCCTCGTATCAACATGAGTAAACGTCCTGTAGCTACCTAGACCATTAAATAACTTGTCTGCCGCTCTATAAACAGTAGAAGGAGACACTCCACGAACAACAATGTCTGCTGCCTTACCGTATAGGTGCTGGCTCCTAGATGCTCCACCAACACGTTTATTATGAGATGGTGAGCGATACCCCGAATTGATTACAATAGCCTTGTTACCAAGATTATAACGTAATTGCTCTAGTTTAGTAATAAGATTACTGTCTATACCACCTTTTGGCAATGTTCCAGATCCCTTACATCTAAATTCGCGAATAGAAAAGTTTCGAGTGCCTTTCTCTCCTGCACTTCTACGTGCATGGTCTAGTGCATTAGATGTTTGTGGTCCTGGTATGCCATCTTCTTTGATACTCTTGTTAAATGTACGATTATACCACTTTTGGAATGATAGAGTCGCTTTTTCAGTCGCTTGGCCACGAATACCATCAGCGCCCCATTTACCAAGTAATTCACCAAATCCTAATGAAATTAGTTTAAGTTGAGTAGATTTAACCAATGTAATCACTATCCTTTTTAGGTTTATCGTATCTAAGTGCCTGTTTACTGTCTGATATTCCTGCCACAGTCGGATCAGTAATTGAGTTGTACACACTAACCACAACTAAGACCAACACGTAAGGATTGCTTACAGCTTCAAAAAGCAAACTGAATAACTTGCCCCATGTAGTTAAATCCTGTGCAGTCAATCCCATGTATGCTAGCACTGGGATAAATATAGCCATGACTATTTGTGCAATAAATACAGGGTTGCTAAATCTTACTTTCCAGTTAATTTTCATTAATAAAACCTCCTAAAGTATATTAAATAGAGCTATAGCGATACCGCTTAGCAATCCGCCACCACCTAATATAGCGGTCAGTAGTTTCCATTTATTTGTGTTATCTGACTGCTTTATTCCTAAGTGATGCTCTAACAATTGGTTAAATATTTTTTCGTTTTTCTCATTTCCTTGATCAATTTTATCCCCAATGCTATCAACTTTTGACTCCATACCATCTAACTTTGCAAAGATATTCTCGTTTTGTGTTTTTAGCCTTGTTATTTCCTCGGAGTGCTGCATTAACTTGTTGTTCATATCGTTGACTAGGGGACCAAGATCCCCTTGCAATTGTGTGTAAGCCACGCTTTCCACATCCTTTTCATGTGTCATGTTGACCCCCTTGATAGTAAGATATTTCTCGTATTTATCTGTTTTTTGACATAAAAAAGACACCCATAAAGAGTGTCTAAGTATTAATTATCTGAATATTCACTAGTCCATAGTTTGTTCCTACTAGGAAGCTTTCTTTTTATTGATTACTATGGATAAACTATATTTTTTCATAAAAAAATCAACTACTCTAGATACTACCGTAGAGGATAACAAAACGACCAATAAAGAAAGCACTAAATATAAAATTGAATCTTTTTGCAATCCAACAAAATCGTACGATTTACTCCAAAGTGTGAGTATCAAAGCATGTGATAAATAAATTCCATAGGAATATTTCGCTAAATTATCAATTACCGAAACAATTTTATTTCTACCCCACTTTATCGACATCATAAGAACAATGAAAGAGAGAGTGTAAATGATTACTCCTGGTCTTAATGAAGTAGTCGAGTCCCCGATATCAAAATTTAAACTTAAATACAAATAAGATTCTAATACTATTCCTGCGCTAACTAAAATGAACATGATATGTGACATTCTTCTCTTTTTATTAAATGTAATTTTCAATTTGTTATAATTATTTGCGAACATAATTCCTAATATAAAGTATATCGACCAGTTGAAAACGTTGGCAGCTGACTTAAATACAGTTATATCAAAAAGTTCATCTGACAACTGTATAATTACAGTTAGCAAAAAAACACTGATCACTGCCACTTTATATCTTACGATTTTCTTTAACAGAGGAAATAACATATAAAGCATAATTATAACGGGAATGTAATACAAGTGGTAATAGTTACTGCCTTTAAGTGTCAAAATGGCGAATTCTAATAAATTTATATTTTTTAAGTGTATCGCAACATAATATAAAACAGACCATAAAAGGTATAAAGGTAATAACTTAGAAACTCTTCGCCGTAAAAAAGAAAAGTAATTTTCCTTTCTACTTGATAAAGCAAGTCCAAGTCCAGAAATAAATAAAAATACAGGGACAGCAAACCTCGACAATTGATTAACAATTAAAAACATAAGATTCATTTCTTCCATGTTTGGTGAAGAATTTATTATTTCTGCTGTTATGTGAATTAGTATCACCGCTAATATAGCTAATCCACGCATCATATCCATTTCAATATTTCTCCTGTTTAACATAATGTCTCCCTCATTCATTTACATTATCAGGATAATTATAACATATAATCTCTAATACCCTACCGATTCTCTTTATTTATGTTTTATGGTACAATTTAACAGACTTTACAAGAGGGGTTGTATAATCACTGTATGAGCACTTACTTAATTATATCTATATCATTGTTAATAATGGGCTTGTGGTTTGAATCTATTAATTCTATAAACGAAATAAGGAACCGAAAAAGACTACCCAACTATTTATTTATTTTACCAAGCTTTACCCTGCTTTTTTTCTTTTCTGCATTTAGGGGCGATTTTAATCCCGACTACACAAACTATACTACGATTTTTCAACTAATTAATAGCTATAGCTTTATTGACGCTTTCAAAGTGGGAATTGACATAGAGTTTGGTTTTTTATTGCTTAATAGATTAATAGGTGTATTTTCTAGCAACGTGATTTATTTATTTATTATTACATCGTTTGTTATATTGATTGGATTTTACCACCAATTCAACAGATACTCCGCAAGCATTTGGCTTAGCGTTCTATTGTTCGTAACTGCTGGATCATTTTATGCATCTTTTAATATAACTCGGCAAATTCTAGCAGCAGCGATTATATTCGCAGGTTCAAAATATTTGTACGAAAGAAAGTTTTTTAAATATCTTTTAGTAGTGTCTTTAGCATTTTTATTTCATAAATCTTCACTGATCATGGTTCCTTTTTACTTCATACTGAATTTCAAAGTTAACCTAAGAAACTATTCTATCCTTACTATCGGAACTATTGTTATAATGTATTTATTTAAAGACATTTTAGTATTTCTGCAGAGTATCGGTGTGTACGATAACTATACCGTATACGCATATGGAATGTGGGGGCAGCCAATTACTAAATCCGTTCTGCCAATTGCGTTTTTTATTTTCTGCTTATTCCACGTGAAAAAACTTAATCGGGAAAGCAGTATACATCGAATTTGGTTTAACGCAGTTGTTTTTTATGCCTTCTTTAACATACTTGCATT
>Ga0209487_1001902_pt1 | contig 17258 bp, 14 predicted proteins | sample Poulit2012_FD_187524 | JGI IMG/M metagenome (GOLD analysis project Ga0209487, IMG submission 187524) | Agricultural soil microbial communities from Georgia to study Nitrogen management - Poultry litter 2012 (SPAdes) (version 2) | ecosystem: Environmental > Terrestrial > Soil > Agricultural land...
ACCACCGCACCGGTGACCGAGTGGCCGCGGGTGCTGGCGCAGGTGGAGGACGCCTACGCCGAGGCAGCCCGGATCGCCGGCCGCGCCTGAGTGGTCTGCCGCGCCTGGGTGCTCTGCCGCGCCGGGGTGGCCAGCTTCGGAGTCATACCGGCAAGTGTGGCTCGGCGTGCCGACGTCGGCCAGCACCGGTCAGGCTGCCCGGACCTGCCTCGACCGCCAAGGCGACAGACCGCTCACTCCCACTCGATGGTGCCCGGCGGCTTGCTGGTCACGTCCAGCACCACCCGGTTCACCTCGGCCACCTCGTTGGTGATCCGGGTGGAGATCCGCGCCAGCAGCGGGTAGGGCAGCCGGCTCCAGTCCGCGGTCATCGCGTCCTCGGAGGAGACCGGGCGGAGCACGATCGGGTGGCCGTAGGTGCGCCCGTCACCCTGCACGCCCACGGAGCGCACGTCCGCCAGCAGCACCACCGGGCACTGCCAGATGTCCCGGTCCAGACCGGCCGCGGTGAGCTCCTCCCGGGCGATGGCATCGGCAGCGCGCAGCGTCTCCAGCCGCTCCGCGGTCACCTCCCCGACGATCCGGATACCCAGACCCGGCCCGGGGAACGGCTGGCGCCGGACGATCGGCTCCGGCACCCCGAGCTCCAGGCCCACTGCACGCACCTCGTCCTTGAACAGGTCCCGCAGCGGCTCGATCAGCTCGAACTGCAGGTCGTCCGGCAGGCCGCCGACGTTGTGGTGGGACTTGATGTTCGCCGCCCCCTCACCGCCACCGGACTCCACCACGTCCGGGTACAGCGTGCCCTGCACAAGGAACTTCACATCCTCACCGGCACCGTCGTGCGCCTCGGCCACCACCTCGCGGGCGGCGTCCTCGAACACCCGGATGAACTCCCGGCCGATGATCTTGCGCTTGGTCTCCGGGTCGCTCACCCCGGCCAGCGCGGACAGGAACCGCTCCCGGGCGTCCACCACCTTCAGCTGCACCCCGGTGGCGGCCACGAAGTCGGTCTTCACCTGCTCCACCTCACCGGCGCGCAGCAGCCCGTGGTCCACGAACACGCAGGTGAGCTGGTCGCCGATGGCGCGCTGCACCAGGGCGGCGGCCACCGAGGAGTCCACCCCGCCGGACAGGGCGCAGATCACCTTGGCGTCCCCCACCCGTTCCCGGATCACCGCCACCTGGTCCTCGATCACGTTCCCGGGGGTCCACTCCGGGGCGAGCCCGGCGCCGTGGTAGAGGAAGTTCTCCAGCGTCTGCTGGCCGCGCTCAGAGTGCTTCACCTCCGGGTGCCACTGCATGCCGTACAGCCGGCGCTCCGCGTTCTCGAACGCTGCCACCGGGGCGGCCTCGGAGGCGGCGAGCACCTGGAACCCCTCCGGTGCGGCGTGCACCGCATCCCCGTGGGACATCCACACCGTCTCCGCGCCGGGCGAGCCGGCCAGCAGGGTGCCGGCCTCGTCCACGGCCACGCTGGTGCCGCCGTACTCCCGTGCACCGGTGTGCGCCACCACCCCACCCAGGGCGCTGGCCATCGCCTGGAAGCCGTAGCAGATGCCCAGCACCGGTACCCCGGCGTCGAACAGCGCCGGGTCCACGGCGGGAGCATCTGTCGCGTACACCGAGGCGGGCCCGCCGGAGAGGATGATCGCGGCCGGCTCCTTGGCGAGCATGTCCGCCACCGGCATGGTGTGCGGCACGATCAGGGAGTACACCTGCGCCTCCCGCACCCGGCGGGCGATCAGCTGCGCGTACTGTGCGCCGAAGTCGACGACGAGGACGGGGCGGGGCTGTGCTGAGGCGCTCACGCATCAAGGATACGCAGCAGCGGCAGGGGAGCTACGCCGTCACGCGTGTGACACAGACCATCTCCAGCGGTGAGACGGTCCTCGGCGGGTGAGCTCCGCCGTCGAGCCTCCAGAGCGGGATCAGCCCTCCGGGGCGGGCTCCCCACGGCGGGCGGCCAACGTGCTCTCCACCCAGGCGCGGGCCTTCTGCTCCATCACGAAGGAGAGCACCGGGATCACCCCACCGGCGATCAGCACCACGATCCGGCCGAAGCCCCAGCGCATCCGGCTCCACAGGTCGAACACGGTCACCGCGTAGACCACGTAGATCCAGCCGTGCACGAACGCCACCCAGGAGCCGATCACCGGCTCAGCCCACCCGTTCACCTGCACCACGTACTTCAGCAGCATCTCCAGGCACAGCAGGAGCAGCATGCCACCGGTGACGAACGCCATGATCCGGTACCGGGAGAACGCGCCCCGGGCCTTCATCTCCTGCACGTCGCTGGTTGCGGCTTCACCCTCGCTCATCCCCCCATTCTCACCCACATGACCAGCCCGGTGGCACCGCGGCCGGTGCTGGCGGCTCGGTTACCCTGGCGGGCATGCGCAGGTGGGCGGTAGCAGGCGTGGTCGTGGTGCTGGTCGCGGTCGTCGTCGGCGTGCTGCTCACCCGGGGCGGTGACAGCGAGCAGGAGGCGGCGCTGGCCACGTGGCAGGCGGACCTGGCCGAGTGGGAGTCCGCGCAGTCCGAGGCGCTGGTGCTCCCGGACGGGCCGGCGCTGACCGACGTGGTCACCGGTGCGGCACTGTCCCCGGTCGGCGAGGCCGGGACCACCGAGTCGCTCGATGAGGTCAATGCCGCCTGCACCCGGATGACCGCGTTCGCCGACCAGGTGCAGGACACTCCCGGTCCACCGGCGCTGCCGGCCGAGGCGGAAGCCGACGCCGAGCAGACCGCTGCGTTCGAGGCGGACCTGGACGCGCTGACCACGTTCCAGCAGGCGGTGGGTGGTCCTGGCGCCACGCTGCGGCAGTTCTGCGGCAGCTATCCGCTGCTGATCACCGCGCACACCACCGAGGACGCCGAGGAGGCGCGCGCACTGTTCGCGCAGGCGCTGCAGACCCAGTGCCCGTTGGCCGAGCTGGCCGAGGTGTGCCAGTCGCTGACCACCGGCGCCTCCGGGCAGGGTGACTCGGAGCCGGTCGATGGAGAACAGGTCCGGTCGGTGCTCACCGAACAGCTCGGTGCGGCCGAGGAGGAGATCGACGGCGCAGCCTCGGCTTTCGTAGCAACCCTCACCTCACCCTGACCTCGCCGGGGTGGCCGGGATGGGCGGGATGATGGGGGCCGCGATGGCCGGGTCGCCCAGTCGCCCGGTCGCTCGGTCGCCGGTTCGCCGGCTGTCCAGGCGGCTGAGCCACGGCACGGTGCTCGAGGGTGGACCTCGGGAGCCTCAGACGGTCTCGTGTGCCTCAGACGCCTGCCCCGTGGCTGGTGTGGTCGGTGGACCGCCGGAGGCTGCGGCTGCCCGCTCGTCGCGGATGTGTCGCACCTCGTCGCGGACCATCCGCCACCACAGCACGAGGGCGAAGCCGCCGAAGATCCACCACTCCGCCGCGTAGGCGAGGTTGCGGAGGTTCAGCCCGGCGTCCTCGATCACCGGTGGGCCGACCGGCTCGATCGCCGGTAGCCCACCGGTCGCCGCCGGTGGGTCCTGCGCGCCGAGACGCAGCTGACCGGCATACATCGGACCGCCCCAGACGTTCACCAGCTGCGCCGAGCTGATCAACCCGATCTGCGCGCCGGTGGGCAGATCCGGATCCAGCCCGCTGGTGACCGCCTCCGAGCCGGCCAGGTACCCGGTGAGCTCGACCTGCCCGGTGGGAACCTCCAGGTAGCCGGGATCCGCATCGGGCACCCAGCCGCGCACCACCGGCAGCACGGCACCGTCGGTGTCCGCCACGGCGAAGGCGTTGAGCAGGTAGTAGCCCTCGGTGCCGTCCAGGTCGCGGCCGGCCACGAAGAACTGCTGCTCGGGCACGTACTCGCCGACCACCTGCACGTGCGCGCCGACCATCTCCTGGGTGAATCCGGTCTGCGGGTCGATCATGCCGGTCAGCGGCACCGCCTCGGCACCCTCCCGGGCGGCCTGCTCCACGGCAGCGGCCCGGTCGCCGCGCTCCTGGGCGCGGTCCAGCTGCCAGGCACCGAGCCGGATGCACAACGCGGCGCCGGCCAGCAGGATCACCAGGATTCCGAGCAGCCGCGGCCGGGTGCCGGCGCGCAGCCAGTCACCGAAACCACCACTAGTTGCCACTCCTCCAGACTACGTGGCCCGGCGGCGGGTCTCCGCCCCGCCCGCTCACCCGGCAGACGATCGTCTGAGGCACTTTTTGCGGTTGGAGGCACTCAACGATTACCTCCAACCGCAAAAAGTGCCTCAGACATGTGTGCAGCACCGGTCCGGCGGGGGTGGCGGACGATACCGCCGGCGGGAGGCATGCCCGGACTCGCCGACTCTGGGACCTTCGGTCCCCCGCACAGCGTGTGCGGCGGGTACCGTTCGTCCTGGTGCGCACCCGCGTACCGGCCCCGTGCGCGTCCGCGGGCCACCGGCACGCGCCCCACGCACCACCGGCCCGCACCCAGCGCCTACCGGCACCCACCCAACGCACCACCCGGCACACGCGCCCACCGCCCGGACGCAGGAGAACAGATGACCACCAGCGTGTACGTGACCTCTCCGGAGGGGCACACCGGTAAGTCCTCGGTGGCCCTCGGGCTGGTGGAGGCCTTCGCTCGCCGGGTGCAGCGGGTGGGGGTGTTCCGCCCGATCAGCCGCGGCAACGCAGGCGAGCCGGACTCGGTGCTGCACCTGCTGGTCAGCCACGCCACTGCCGACATCCCGGAGGCGGAGTGCGTCGGCGTGGACTACGACGCTGTGCACACCGACCCGGAGGCCGCCCTGGCCACGATCGTGGCCCGCTACCGCGAGATCGCCACCCGGTGCGATGCGGTGGTGATCATCGGCTCGGACTACACCGATGTGGCTGGCCCCACCGAGCTCGCCTACAACGCGAGGGTCGCTGCCAACCTGGGCTCCGCCGTCGTGCTGGTGGTCTCCGCCCGGGACCGCCAGCCGGACGACGTGCGCCAGCTGGTGGACGTCTCCTCCACCGAGCTGACCACTGCGCACGCTGCACTGGCAGCGGTGGTGGCGAACCGGGCGGACCCGGACCAGGTGGCGGCCACCGGCCAGGCGCTGGCGGACCTGCCGGTGCCCGCCTGGGTGATGCCGGACCTGCCGCTGCTGTCCGCACCGAGCGTGCGGGAGCTGATGGCGGCCGTGGACGGCACGCTCACCGCCGGCGACGCAGAGCTGCTGGACCGGGAGGCCGAAGCGTTGATCGTGGGCGGGATGACGATGGAGCACATCCTCACCCGGCTCGAGGACGGGGCTGTGGTGATCGTCCCTGGTGACCGCTCCGACGTGGTGCTCGCCGTGCTCGCCGCACATGCCGCCGACACCTTCCCGTCCCTGGCCGCACTGATCCTCAACGGCGGCTTCACCCCGGCCGAGCAGGTCAGCCGCCTGGTGGAGGGGCTGGGCCAACGGCTGCCGGTGATCACCACCGAGCACGGCACCTTCGAGACCGCGAGCGCCGCGGCTCGCACCCGCGGGCTGCTGTCCACCGGTTCCCAGCGCAAGCTCGACCTGGCCCGATCCACGTTCGAGACCGCCGTCGAGATCGAGAAGCTGATGGATGCGGTGAACGTGCCCCGCACCGAGGTGCTCACCCCGCTGATGTTCGCCCACGACCTGCTGGAGCGCGCGCGGGCAGACCGCAAGCACATCGTGCTCCCGGAAGGCGGTGACGACCGCATCCTGCGCGCCGCGAGCACCCTGCTGGCCCGGGAGGTGGTGGACCTGACCCTGCTCGGTGACCCGGCGGCGATCCGCGCCCGGGCCGCCGAGCTCGGCCTGGACCTGACCGCCGCACAGCTCCTCGACCCGGCCACCTCCGAGCTGCGGGATCGCTTCGCCACCCGGTACGCCGAGCTGCGTGCACACAAGGGGATCACCATCGACCGGGCCCGGGAGATCGTCACGGACGTGTCCTACTTCGGCACGATGATGGTCGCTGAGCACCTGGCCGACGGGATGGTCTCCGGCGCCCAGCACACCACTGCGCACACCATCAAACCGGCCTTCGAGATCATCCGGACCAGCCCCGGGGTCTCCATCGTCTCCTCGGTGTTCTTCATGTGCCTGCCGGACCGGGTGCTGGTCTACGGCGACTGCGCGGTCAACCCGGACCCGACCGCCTCCCAGCTCGCCGACATCGCCATCTCCTCGGCCTCTACCGCCGCCCAGTTCGGGGTGCACCCGCGGGTGGCGATGCTGTCCTACTCCACCGGGGAGTCCGGGTCCGGGGCGGACGTGGACAAGGTGCGCACCGCCACTGCCGAGGTACGCGACCGGGCCGCCGACCTGGTGGTGGAGGGCCCGATCCAGTACGACGCGGCCGTGGATGCGGCAGTGGCGGCCACGAAGATGCCGGACTCGAGCGTGGCCGGGCGGGCGACCGTGCTGATCTTCCCGGACCTGAACACCGGGAACAACACCTACAAGGCGGTCCAGCGCAGTGCCGGGGCGGTGGCCGTGGGGCCGGTGCTGCAGGGGCTGCGCCGACCGGTCAACGACCTGTCCCGCGGGGCGCTGGTCACCGACATCGTGAACACGGTGGCGATCACCGCCATCCAGGCCCAAGGAGGCTCATGAGCATGACGGCGGAGCGTGTGCTGGTCATCAACGCCGGCTCTTCTTCTCTCAAGTACCAGGTGGTGGACGCCGGCACCGGCCACGCCGTGGCCTCCGGGCTGATCGAGCGGGTGGGACAGGCCGGCGCGCACCTGCGGCACGCGAACAACGGGGAGGAGCTCGAGCGCGACCTGCAGGTGCCGGACCACACCGCGGCGATGGCCGCGATGGACGACGCGTTCGCCACCTACGGTCCGGACCTGGCCGAAGAAGGTCTGGTAGCCGTGGGCCACCGGGTGGTACAGGGTGGGGCACGGTTCGGGCACTCGGTGCTCATCGACGAGGAGACCGAGCACATCATCGAGGACCTGTCCGACCTGGCGCCGCTGCACAACCCGCCGAACCTGGCCGGGATCCGGGCGGCGCGCAAGCTCTTCACCGACCTGCCGCACGTGGCGGTCTTCGACACCTCCTTCCACCTGACGATGCCCGACCGGGCCGCCACCTACGCCCTGGACCGGGAGGTCGCGAAGCAGTACCGGGTGCGCCGGTACGGGGCGCACGGCACCTCGCACCAGTACGTGGCCCGGGAGGCCGCGCAGTTCCTCGGCCTGGAGCCGGAGCAGGCGAACCTGATCGTGCTGCACCTGGGAAACGGGGCCTCGGTGACCGCGGTGGCCGATGGCCGGTCGGTGGACACCTCGATGGGGCTGACCCCGCTGGAGGGGCTGGTGATGGGCACCCGCACCGGGGACATCGACCCGGCGGTGGTGTTCCACCTGGCCCGGCACGCGGACATGAGCATCGACGAGATCGACGAGCTGATGAACCGCCGCTCGGGGATGTTCGGGCTGACCGGGATGATCGACATGCGCGACATCACTGCGGCCGCCGAGTCCGGCGACGAGGCCGCGACCAGCGCGCTGGACATCTACTGCTACCGGCTGCGCAAGTACATCGGCGCCTACACCGCCGTGCTCGGCCGGGTGGACGGGATCGCGTTCACCGCTGGTATCGGGGAGAACAGTGCCCCGGTGCGCGCCGGGGCGGTGGCGGGGCTGGAGCACCTGGGTATCCAGATCGAGGCGGCCGCCAACGAGCAGCGGTCCAAGGACACCCGGCGCATCTCCCCGGCCGATTCTCCGGTGGCGGTGCTGGTGGTGCCCACGAACGAGGAGTGGGAGATCGCCCGGGAGGCGGTGGCGGTGGCCGGCGGCTGAGCGGCCACCGGCCTACTTGCTCAGGTTCTTGAACTGCTGTACTGCCAGCGGCAGGAATACGGCCATGATCAGCGCCGGCCAGATGACCGCTCCGGCGATCGCGTGGCCGTCGATCCAGTAGCTGGCCTCCCCCGCTCCGGCCCCCGGGGTCTGGAACAGCTCCCGGATCGCGTTCGCGGTCGAGGACACCGGGTTCCAGGCCGCTACTGCGCCCAGCCAGCCCGGCATCATCTCCGGTGGTGCGAACACCGAGGAGATGAAGCCCAGCGGGAACGCGACTGCGAACAGCGAACCCGCCACCTCGGTGTTCTTGATCATCAGCCCCAGGAAGATGCCGACGAATATCAGGGCGAGCCGGAGCCAGAGCAGCAGGGCGAAGGCGAACAGCGTGGCCGCGGGGCTGCCGCCGGCCCGCCAGCCGACGATCAGTGCGATCCCGCCGATCACGGCCAGGTCGAGGGCTGCCTGGATGATGTCGGCGACGCCGCGGCCGGTCACCACTGCCGAGCCAGACATCGGCATCGACCGGAAGCGGTCCATGAATCCCTTCTCCTTGTTCAGGGTGACCGCGAACGCTGTGTTCATGAAGCCGAAGGCCATCGTCATCGCGAACAGCCCGGGCATCGCGTAGTCGATGTAGCCCTCCCCGGCGCCCTGGCCGGTGACGTCCATCGCCGAACCGAACACGTAGACGAACATCAGCACCATCACCACGGGCATGCCGAGCTGCCACGCGAACGTGGACGGTTGGCGCAGCACGTGGGTGAACTCCTGCATGACGATGGTCCAGCAGTCCTTGATCGCCCAGCCGGCGCGTGCGGCTGGGGAGTCGAGGCCGGGCGGGCCAGGTGCCGGCAGGGTCTGCTCGGTGGTGGTCATCAGGCGGCCTCCGTCATCGCTGCGGACGAGGTCAGGTGCAGGAACGCTTCGTCGAGCGTGGGTCGGCGCAGCCCGATGTCGGCGACCTCCAGACCGCGCGCGCGGATCTCGGCGGCCACCTCGGTCAGCGCCCGGACCCCGTCGGGCACCGGCACGCTGATGCTGCCGGTGGCCTCGTCCACGGCCACCTCGAGCCCGGTGACCTGCTCGACCACGGCAACGACGCTCCGCAGCACCGCGGGGTCGGCCGCAACAACTTCCAGGCGTTCGTCTCCGATCCGTCGCTTCAGGCCGTTCGGGGTGTCCTCGACGAAGTTGCGGCCGTGGTCGATCACGGTGATCCGGTCACAGAGCTTGTCCGCCTCGTTCAGGTAGTGAGTGGTGAGCAACACGGTGGTGCCCTGCGCGGCAAGGTCACGCACCGCGTGCCAGACCTCGCGCCGACCGGCCGGGTCCAGTCCGGTAGTCGGCTCGTCCAGGAACAGCACCTGCGGGGCGAGGATCATGCTGGCTGCGAGATCGAGCCGGCGGCGCATCCCGCCGGAGAATTTCTTCGGGGTCCGCTCGGCAGAATCTTGGAGTCCGAAGAGCTCCAGCAGCTCGTCGGCACGACGGCGGGCGGCCGGCTTGCCCAGCCGGAAGAGCCTGCCGAACGTGGTCAGGTTCTGCCGGGCGCTGAGCAGATCGTCGACGGCGGTCTGCTGGCCGGCGAGGCCGATGCTGGCCCGGACGTGCCGCGGCTGGGAGCGTACGTCGAATCCGGCTACTGCGGCGGTGCCGTGATCGAGCCGGCTGAGTGTGGTCAGGATGCGCACCATCGTGGTCTTTCCGGCACCGTTCGGGCCGAGGAGGCCATGCACGGTGCCACGGGGCACGGTGAGGTCGACGCTGTCGAGGGCGAGCTTCTCCTTGTAACGCTTGGTCACGCTGCTGGCTTGGACTGCGAGCTCTGGTGCAGCCACGAGAACCCCCTTACTGGGTGCGGTGTACGCAGAACATTAGCGTACGCTGTCCGCAGAAGACAACCCTCAGGAACCAGGACGGATGGATGACCGAGGACAACCCGCTCGCGCACAGTCATCGCCTGCTCTGGGAGGGGCTGCCGGAGAACCGGAAGGGGCCCCGTCCGACGCTGACGCTGGAGCAGATCGTCAGCGCGGGGATCACGCTCGCTGACGCCGAGGGGGTGGACGCGCTCTCCATGCGCAAGATCTCCGCCGAGCTCGGCGTGGGCACGATGTCCCTCTACCGGTACGTGCCGAACAAGCACGAGCTGCTCAACCTGATGCTCGACCACGTCCTTGGTACGCAGATCGGGCGGATCCCGCCCGGTGCGTCCTGGCGGGAGACGCTCACCGCGATGGCCGAACACGGCCGGGCGATGTACCTGAGGCACCCGTGGCTGCTCCAGGTGAACTGGAGCCGGCCGGTGCTCGGACCGAATGCGATCGCCCAGATGGAGGAGACCGTAGCCGGGCTGGCGGAGCTACCGTTCGCCGACCAGGAGACGATGATGGTGGTCTCTGCCGTGGATGCGTACGTCACCGGCTCGGTGCGTGAAGAGATCCTCTACGCCCAGGCGGCTGCCGAGAGCGGCCTGACCGAGGAGGAGTTCTGGAACTACCAGCTCCCGGTGCTGGTCCGTGCGATGGAGTCCGGGCAGTTTCCGGCGATGGCAGCGCTGAACGACGATGTGTTCGATGCGGGCTGGGAGGACTCGTTCGCACTGGGGCTGCAGTGCATGCTGGACGGGATCGAGCAGCGGGTCGCACGTAGCGGCGGTACGGAAGAGTAGGCGGCCGCCGCGAGCCGCGCGCACGAGGACGCCGCCGGCGTGGCGCTTGCGCCACCGCGTGAGCGGCGCCCGCAAGTCAGGCTGCGGGCGAGCCCTGCTGGTCCAGGCGCTCGGCGATCCAGACCTTGATGATGGACTGGCGCGTGACGCCGAGTCGCCGGGCCTCCCGATCGAGCGAGTCGATCATCCACGCGGGAAAGTCGACGTTGACGCGGCTGCGTTCCTGTCCCGGACGGCGCGTTCCGGAAAGTTCGAGAGCCGAGGTCATGTCCTCGCCCTCGTCGAACCGAGAATCGAACTCCTCAGCCTTCATAGAGGTTCACCTCCTCTGTTCGCGACCGCCGCATGTTCGCGACCGCCGCACCGAGATGAGTCGGACGCGATCCTCCCGAGAGGTGGGTCGACGGACTAGCCATCACGGTGCCGCGGCGGAGGTCCCCGGCCCGCCCGCGGCGAGCAGGCGCGTGCCGAAGACACGGAACGGCTCGGCCAGCTCCGGGGCGGTGGCCACGGAGAAGTCGGCGTCCAGGAACGCCAGTCCGAGCAGCAGGCGGTGCCAGGAGTCGACCGCTACGGTCAGCCGCGTCCGGTCTGGCCCGAGCGGTTCCACGGTGACGTCGTCGAAGGCGAACACCTCCAGCACCGCCTCCGCCGGGGCCTCGATCAGCAGCGTGGCCGGATGCCGGTCCCGCTGCAGCCCCTCGCGCAGGTACTCCAGGGCGGAGGTCGCCGGTAGCTCTCGGGGGGTGTAGGGGCGGTGGGTGCACCGCAGGTCCGTCATCCGGTCCACCCGGAAGGTCCGCCAGTCCTCGCGCCCCGCGTCCCAGGCGAGCAGGTACCACTGCCCCAGGTGGTGCACCTGCCGGTACGGTTCCACCCGCCGCTCGGTGCGGGTGCGGCCGGCGTCCGTGTAGCCGAAGGTGACGACCTCCTGGGCGGCGATCGCCTCCCCGAGCCGGGCCAGGTTCTCAGTGCTCACTGGTGGCATGGCGAACGCGGAGGCTTCCAGGCTGGCGCGCAGGGCCACCAGCCGTGGCCGTAGCCGGGCCGGCAGCAGCTGGTCCAAGGTGCCGTAGGCGCGGGTGGCTGCGTCACGGACGGCGCCCGGCCGCCCGTCTGGACCGGTCTGGTCGGCCGGGCCGGTCTGGTCGGCCGGGCCGGTCTGATCGGTCGGCGTCGTGCGTGCGGCGAGAGCCGCCAGGGCAAGCAGCGTCGCCACCGCCTCGTCGTCGTCGAAGGTCAGCGGCGGCAGCGCCGTACCGGTGGCGAGCCGGTAGTAGCCGCCCGGCCCGGGCTGGGTGTGCACCGGGTACCCGTAGCTGCGCAGCCGGGTGATGTCCCGGCGTAGGGTCCGCGCGCTCACGCCCAGTCTGGTGGCCAGCTCAGGTCCGGTGAAGGTGTGGCCGGACTGCATAGTGGCCAGCAGTGCGAGCATCCGCTCGGTCACGTCCGCCATGGTCCGATGGTGGCACAGATGCGGTCAGGTTCCGACCACATCTGCGCCTAGCCTGCCGAGCATGACCACTTCCGCGATGATCTTCCGTGGTATCACCGTCAACAACCTGGTCGGTCTGGACCTGGACATCCCCCGCGAGCAGCTCGTGGTGATCGTGGGCCGGTCCGGGTCGGGCAAGTCCTCCCTCGTGGCGGACACGCTCGCTGCCGAGGCCGGTCACCAGCTGAACGAGACGTTCCCGCCGTTCACCCGCAACCGGCTGCCGAAGTGGACCCGGCCGCACGCTGAGCGCATCGACGGGCTGTCCCCGGTGATCATGGTGGACCAGCGCCGCATCGGCGGGAACGCCCGGTCGACGGTCGGCACGATCACCGACGCCTGGGCCTACCTGCGGCTGCTGTTCTCCCGGTTGAGCACCCCGCACGTAGGTGAGTCGGGACGGTTCTCGTTCAACGACCCGACCGGGATGTGTCCGGCCTGCTCCGGTCTCGGGGAGGTGGTGGTCAGCGCCGTGGAGAAGTTCCTGGACCTGGACCGGTCGTTGGCCGACGGCGCAATCCGGCTGCCCGGGTTCGGCCACGGTGGGTACTGGTACTCCCAGTACGCCGACATCGGGGCCTTCGACGCTGACACCCCGCTGCGGGAGTGGACCACCGAGCAGCGCCAGGCGTTGCTCTACGGCGGCCGGGCCGCGGCGGCGCTCGGCGACCGGGCGCCGTCGGACTACGAGGGCGTGGTGGACCGGTTCGAGCGCATCTACCTGCACACCTCCGACCACCTCTCGGAGAAGAAGCGGGCCACGATCGCCGCCTTCACCCGCTCGGGCACCTGCCCGGAGTGCACCGGCGAGCGGTTGAACGCTGCGGCCCGTGCGGCGCAGGTGCACGGGCACAGCATCGGCGAGCTGGCCCGGCTGGAGCTGACGGACCTGGCGGAGGTGGTCGGCGAGATCCATGAGCCGCAAGTGGCGCCGGTGACCCAGGCGCTGATCGAGCGGCTGGAGGCGATGATCACCATCGGGCTGGGCTACCTGACCCTGTCCCGGGCCACCAGCACCCTCTCCGGCGGGGAGTCCCAGCGGGTGAAGATGGTCAAGCACCTGGGCTCGAGCCTGACCACGATGACCTACGTCGTCGACGAACCGACCGTGGGACTGCACACGGTGGACGTGGCCGCCATGCTCGAGCTGCTCCTCCGGCTGCGGGATGCCGGGAACAACGTGATCGTCGTCGAGCACGACCCGGAGGTGATGGCCTGCGCCGACCAGCTGATCGAGCTCGGCCCCGGTGCCGGGTCGGCCGGTGGCCGGCTGGTGTACCAGGGCCCCTGGTCCGGCCTGCTGAGCGCGGGCACCCCGACCGGCCGCGCGCTGAGCCGCACTCCCCCAGCGGCAGGCACCGTGCGCAGACCTACCGGCTGGCTGACCGTGCGCGACGCCGACCGGAACAACCTGCAGCACCTGACTGTGCAGATCCCCACCGGGGTGCTCACCGTGCTGACCGGGGTGGCCGGCTCGGGCAAGTCCAGCCTGGCCGGCGAGCTGGTCGCCCAGCACGGTGCCAGCGTCGTGGACCAGCGGCCGGTGGCGGCCAACCGGCGGTCGACGCCGATCACCTACACCGGGATCGCCGCGCCGATCCGTTCCCTGTTCGCGCGCACCAACGGGGTCCCGGCCCGGCTGTTCTCCGCCAACTCCGACGGCGGGTGCCCAGACTGTCAGGGCCTGGGCGTGATCTACACCGACCTGGCCTTCCTCGACGGGCAACAGCTGCCGTGCCAGACCTGCCAGGGCACGCGGTTCCGCGCGGAGGTGCTCGAGCACACCGTCGGCGGGCTGAGCATCGCGGAGGTGAACGACCTGACCGTGGACCAGGCCGTCGAACGGCTCCCGGACCCGGGGATCGCCCGCCGTCTCGACCAGCTGCGCGAGGTCGGGCTCGGGTACCTGCGGCTGGGCCAGTCGCTGAGCACCCTCTCTGGTGGCGAGTGCCAACGAGTGAAGATCGCCAAGGAGCTCCGCGACACCGCAGAGCCCACCACCTATGTGCTCGACGAACCCACCACCGGGCTGCACCTGGACGATGTGGAGGTGCTCACCGGGGTGCTCGACCGGCTCCTGGACCCCGGGCACACCGTGGTGGTGATCGAGCACAACCTGCAGGTCATCCGGCGCGCCGACTGGCTCATCGACCTCGGACCGGGCCCCGGGCGCCACGGCGGCCGCGTGCTCTACCAGGGTCCGGTGCGGGGGTGCACCGACACCAGCACACCGACCGGCGCAGCGCTGCAGGCGGAAACATGATCCCTGCACCGGACCGGCGGCCGAGCCGACGCCGCACTGCCGCGCCGGAGGCTGTCGCTGTTCCCGTTCCGGGAGTGGCGCTAAACATACATTGGTGTTCATCAATGTGTGCGCGTAGCCTGTCCGATAGACGTCTATCGATATAAGGAGTTCAGTGCGATGAGCACCACGGCAACGCAGGCGGCGCAGAATGCGGCGCCGGTCACGAAGGAGATGACCTTCCTGGACCGATGGCTGCCGGTGTGGATCCTCGCTGCCATGGCTCTAGGACTGCTGCTGGGACGCTTCGTACCAGGACTCGATACCGCGTTGGACGCGGTGCAGGTCGGCGGGATCTCCGTGCCGATCGCCGTAGGCCTGCTCATCATGATGTATCCCGTGCTGGCGAAGGTCCGCTACGACGAGATGCACCGCGTGACCGGCGACCGAAGGCTGCTCATCCTGTCGCTGCTCCTGAACTGGATTGTCGGTCCGGCGTTCATGTTCACCCTCGCCTGGACCTTCCTGCCCGACCTGCCGGAGTTTCGCACCGGGCTAATCATCGTGGGCCTGGCACGCTGCATCGCGATGGTCTTGATCTGGAACGATCTGGCCTGCGGTGACCGCGAGGCGGCCGCGGTACTGGTCGCCATCAACTCGGTGTTCCAGGTCGTAGCTTTCGGTGCACTGGGCTGGTTCTACCTCCAGCTGCTGCCGTCATGGCTGGGCCTGGAAACCATCTCGGCACAATTCTCCGTCTGGGCGATCGTTGTCTCGGTGCTTGTCTTTCTCGGCATTCCGCTGCTGATGGGGTTCCTCACCCGGGTGCTCGGGGAGAGGGCCAAGGGTCGGCCCTGGTACGAGGACAGGTTCCTGCCGAAGATCGGCCCCTGGGCGCTCTATGGTCTGCTGTTCACCATCGTGCTGTTGTTCGCCATGCAGGGCGAAGCCATCACCTCCCAGCCCCTGGACGTGGCTCGGATAGCGGTCCCGCTGCTGCTGTACTTCGTGCTCATGTTCTTCCTCAGCCTGTTCGTGGCAAAGGCCGTGGGCCTGAACTATGCGAAATCGACCAGCGTGGCCTTCACTGCGTCGGGGAACAACTTCGAGCTGGCTATCGCCGTGGCGATCGGCACCTTCGGCATCGCTTCAGGTCAAGCGCTGGCAGGCGTCGTGGGTCCGCTCATCGAGGTCCCTGTCCTCGTCGGCCTCGTCTATGTCGCCCTGTGGGCCGGTCCCAAGCTCTACCGCAACGATGCGACTGTGCCGGTCCGCTCAGCTCGAGGAGCACGCTCATGACTCACGCACCCAGGACAGTTGATCCGTGACGGCGTCCGCTATCGTGCGTGCGGCTCTCTCTCGAGCGCGTGCTGAGCCTGGCTACGTCACAGTAGCCGCAGCGGAGGGCGGGCGCTGGCGATCATCAGGACTGTGCCGACGCCGGCCAGCACAGTGAGGATCGCAAAGGCGGCAGCGTAGCCGCCGGCAACCTCGGCCAGCACCGCACCAGCCCACGGGGCAAGAGCGGTGGCAAGCAGCACCGGGAGCCCCAGGATGCCGGACAGGTGCCCATAGGCGCGCGGTCCCCACCGGTCGGTGATCGCTGTGGCCTGCAGCAATGTCGCGACCCCACGCCCGATTCCGGCCGTCATCGACAGAGCAACCAGAACACCAGTGGGCGCGGGTATGGCGGCGAGTGCTGCGATGCTCACCGTCACCAGCCCGAACACCGACGCGGTCCGGGCGGTCAGAGAGGCCCGCCGGGCCAATGCGGTGTAGACCAGGCGCCCGGCGACCTGCCCGAGCCCTCCGAGCCCGAGGATCCACGCAGCCGGCTGCGCGGTGAGGCCGCGTTCCAGCATCAACGGGACCAGGGCGAGCAGCGCCGCGTACATGGCGACCGACACCGCAGTAAACCCGACCGCGAGCAACCGGAACCTCCGGCTTGCAACTACCGCGGAGGTGTAGGCCGTTTCTGCCCCCCGGTCATCGTGATGCCGGTGCTCGGTGGTCTGCCAAGGGCGTCGCAGCACCAGGGCGTGGGTCGGGATCGTCAGCAGCGCCAGCACCACGGCCGCCCAGAGATACGTACCGCGCCAGCCCAGCTGTGCGCCCGTGGTCGCGACCAGCGGAGCGAACACGGTGCTAGCAAGACCTGCGACCAGCGTCAGGGTCGCCAAGGCGCCCAGACGCCGGGTGGTAAACCATCCGGTGATCGCCGCGAACGCGGGTGGGTAGAGCACTCCCGACATCGCCGCACCCGCAAGCATCCACCCGGCGAAGAACAGCAGCAGGTCCGGCGCGGCAGCAACCACCACCAAGGCGACGACACCGAGGATCGAACCAGTCGTCATCATCCGCCGTGGCCCGTGCCGGTCGATATGCCGCCCCACCGCGACCCCGGCCAGGGCAGAAACGGCCAGCGCCACGGAGAAGGCGGCGCTCACACTCACTGTCGACCAACCGGTGTCGGCTGCGATCAACGGTGCCAGAACCGGGAAGGCGTAGTACAACAGCCCCCAGGAGACGATCTCTGTCACGCACAGACCAGTCAGCACCGCCGCGAGCCGCGGCCGCAGCACACCAGCGCCCGGTCCGCGGCACGGTTCCCTCCTGTCAGCCAACAGCAGCCCTACGCGGCTGCACAAGCGCGCCGACCACGAAACCGGCGTCGCGGTGCACACCACGCAACGTGTTCGAGGAGAACGTGCGCTGGAACTCCAACCCGAGGAAGCCCAGCCCAGGCTGCACGCGTGAGATGCCGTGCTGGTGGCGCGGCAGGCCGCTGGCATCGAGAGCTCCGAGCGAGTCGAGGTAGGGCAGGTGGGGGCGGTAGCCGGTCGCGAAGATCACTGCATCGATGCGCTCCTGAGAACCGTCGGGCCATACCACGCCGTCGGGGGTGAACGCAGAGAACATCGGCCGCTGGCCCAGCAGCTTGCTGTGCAGTGCCTGGTGGTACCGACCAGCATCGATGACTGGCGTGCCGGTCACGACTCGGCTCAGGAGGGCCGGTGGCAGCAGGTCCGCACGGGTCCGATGCAACCACCAGTGCAGGTCGCGGCCCGCGA
>Ga0209487_1001903_pt1 | contig 17243 bp, 13 predicted proteins | sample Poulit2012_FD_187524 | JGI IMG/M metagenome (GOLD analysis project Ga0209487, IMG submission 187524) | Agricultural soil microbial communities from Georgia to study Nitrogen management - Poultry litter 2012 (SPAdes) (version 2) | ecosystem: Environmental > Terrestrial > Soil > Agricultural land...
GATCCCTTCTTCAGAACCGAATAGACATCCCGGGCCGCCATGGAGGACAGCGTGAGCATGATCGAGTCGATCGTGGATACGGCCGCGGCGATGATCCCGATCATCACGATGACGGCGAGCGAGGTGGGAACCAGCCCGGAGGCGAGGAGCTTCGGCGTGGCAAGGTCACCGGTTTCCAAGCCGGGGAACTGGATCGCCGAGGCGAAGCCCCACACGACCGCCACGAGCGTGTAGAGGAAACCGAAGACCATGAAGCCCAGCAGCATGTGCCGCATGTCCTTCATCGATCTCGGCGTGAAGAGGCGTTGGCTCACCTGAGGGTTGGACAGGCTGAAGAACATCCACGGCAGCGTGAGGCCGAGGAAGGTGCTGAACGTGAAATAACCGGTGCCCGGCACGCTCAACGCCCCGGGGTGATCGGTCTGGAGCTTGGAGAAGAATCCGGAGAGTCCGCCGAGTTGGTGCACCACGATGATGACGACGATCGTTGCGGTGACAATCATGAACAACGCCTGCAACGTGTCGGTCCACGCGACGGAACGAAGTCCTGCGACGATGCTGAACACGATCGCGAGAAGTGTGGCGAGCACCGTGCCGGTGGTGAACGAGATCTGCCCGTCGGTCATCCCCGATACGAGGTAGCCCACCCCGGCGAGCTGCACCGCGGCGTAGGGGATGAGGAAGATCAGGCTGCATAGCGCCGCAACCGTGCCGACGGCGCGGTTCTCGTAGCGGTCACCGAGCATCTCCGAGGGCGTGACGTACCCGAATTTCTTCCCGGCGAGCCAGAACCGTGGGCCGAAGATCAGCACGAGGGTGACCCCGCACAGGTAGATGAGTTCGAACCCGAGCGCGCCCACCCCGCCGGTGTAGGTGAGTCCGGCGAGCCCGATGAGCATGAACGCGCTATACGTCGTCGCGCTGTAACTCATCGCGGAGACGAAGCCGCCCATTTTCCGGTTACCGAGGAAGTAACCGCTCATCGTGCCCTGGTTATCGTGGCGGGACAGGATCGCGGTGGCCCCGGCGATGACGACGTAGATGGCGATGCCGATCCAGATCCAAGAGGTACTCACCCTAGTCCCTCCAGGAAGCGCTGACGACGGCGTTGATCCCGATGACCAGCATCGTCACGAGGGTCCAGAACAGGAAACTGCCGTACCAGGCATCGACCCCGGCGAGCAGGGTGTAGGGCACGACGAAGGCGGAAAGAATGAGTACCGCAACGGTGATGAGCCATAAGGACTTGCGGTTGACCACAAGGGATCCTCTCAATGTAGGTCAGTGCGGGTGGGCGCGCTCACCTCCCCCTCAACTGCGGCGGGGAGGCCCGCCCGGAACTAACTGTTGTGCACGAAGGGCACATACGTCAATTGCGCGCCGCGTTAGTCTCACATTCCGCCCCTGGCGGGCAACTAGGCGCGCCCCGCTCGCTCCCACAGGCGCGGAAGTACCTGGTCCCGGTAGGTGGAGATGAACCGGGACTGATCGGGATCGGGATCATGGAACACCAAGTGCGTGAAGCCCATCTCGACGTACTTCCAGATCTGCTCGGCGTGCTCCTGCGGGTCATCGGAGACGATCCAGCGCGTGACGGTGCGCTCCACGGGCAGTGCGTCGGCGAGCCGTTCCATTTCGACCGGGTCCCACACCCCTACTTTCTCCTCCGGTGACAGCGCGAGGGCGCCCCAGAACTTGGTCACCTCCCGGGCGTGATCGAGGTCGGAATCGAAGGACACCTTCACTTCCATCACCATGTCGAGATCGGCGGGGCTGCGCCCGGACTTGGCGGCTCCCTCTCCGAGCGCCGGCAGGAGCCGGTCGGTGTAGAGCTCCTCCCCCTTCCCGCTCGTGGTGATGAACCCATCACCGATCTCCCCGGCGAGCCGGGTGGCGATCGGCCCGGAGGCGGCGACGTAGATGGGCACCTGCTCTTCGGGAAGGTCATAGATCGTGGCCATCTGGGTCTGGTAGAAGTCTCCCTCGAACGTCACCCGCTCCTCGGTCCACAATTGGCGGATGAGCGCGACCGCCTCGCGCAGGCGTGCCCGGCGTTCCTTCCCGGCGGGCCAGTTGATCCCGAGCGGCGTTTCGTTCATCGACTCCCCCGTGCCGACCCCGAGAATGATCCGGCCCGGGGCGAGGCAGCCGAGGGTGGCGAATGCTTGGGCGATGAGGGCCGGGTGGTAGCGCAGGGTCGGGGTGAGCACCCCGGTACCGATGGTGATCCGCTCGGTGCTCGCGGCCACGGCCCCGAGCCACGGTAACGCGGCGGGCGCGTGGCCGCCGTGGTGGCGCCAGGGCTGCAGGTGGTCGGAGAAGAACACCGAATCGAATCCCGCCGCCTCGGCTTCTTGGGTGAAGCGCAGGAGTTCGCGAGGCGCGAATTGTTCGGAGGAGGCCTTGTAGCCGAATCGGATCATGTCGTCTTTCCCTTTCCTTAGTGCCCGCGGGCGCCGGCAATCGTGAGGACGGCGCGTTCGACAGCGAATTCTGGCTCCCGGGACTCTCCCTTGACGGCCGCATCCGCATCGGCGACGGCGAGGATCGCCTCCGCCAGGCCGCTCGGCGACCAGCCGCGCAGCTCCCGGCGCGCCCGGTCCACCTGCCAGGGCGGCAGTTTCGGTGCGTGGTTGGCCGACACCAGCGCCATCGTGCGCAGTTTCGAGGCGAGCACCGCGACGATGGGCACAGGATCGACCCCCGTGGCGAGGGCGTGCCGCAGGAGGGTCACCGCCGTCGTCGCGTTGCCCGCGACCGCCGCGTCGGCGACCTTGAAACCGGTGGTCTCCACCCGCCCGCCGTAGTAGGTGTCCACGACGTCGGGGGTGATCCGCCCGGTGGTGTCGGCGAGGAGCTGCTTGCAGGCGGAGGCGAGTTCCCGCAGGTCGCTGCCCGTCGCCTCCACCAGCGCGCGCACCGCCTCGGGAGAGGCGTCTCGCTGGGCGCGGCGGAACAGGCCGGCGGCGAAGTCGACCTTGTCGGACTCCCGGGTGAGGGGGTCGCAGGGGACGACGGGGAATTTTCGTTTCGCGATGAGGTCGAGCAGTTTCTTGCCGCGGGTGCCCTTCTGGTGGCGGAGGACGATCGTCGTGTCGGGTTCGCCGGTGAGGGCCCCGACGTAGTCGATCATGTCCGCGAGGAACGCGTCGTTCGTCGCCTCCAACGCATCGACGACGATGTGGCGGCGTTCGTCGAACAGGGACGGGCTCGTCCACACGTGCAGCATGTTCGGTTCGTACACCGAGGCATCGACCCAGATGATCTCCACATCCGGGTCCCGCTGGAGGGCGAGTTCGCGGAGCTTATCGGTCGCCGCGTCGACGAAATACCCCTCGGACCCTTTCAGGAGGGTCACGGGCGCGAGTGTGATGCCGTCGATGTTGACGGTCTTCTTCTTAGGGGGCATGTTCTAAGCCTGCCACGTTCTTCTCCTTCCCACCCGCCGCAGCCCCGCCGCGGCCCCGAGGGTGAGGGCGATGAGGGCACCGACCCCGAGCGGGCCGGCCGGCCACGGGACCTTCGCGCCGGGCAGCCCGGCGAAGAAGAGCGCAACGGCAGCGATCCAGCCGGTGAAATAGCTCGCGAGGGAGGCGGCGAGGGCCGCCGCCCCGGGGGCGAAGCCGCTCAGCAGCGCGCTCGCGAGCCCAAGGATCGTTGCCGGGGCGAGCGCGGGAACGGCGAGGAGGTTCGCGGGGACCGAGTAAGTGGCGAGCGTCGCTTCGAAGGTCAAGAGCAGCGGGGAGCACCAGGCCTGCGCGGCGAGGGGGACCGCCACCGCGCGGCTGAGCAGGGAGGATCCAAGGAGCTCGCTGATCGGGCCCGCCCACAGCAGGATCCCCAGCGTCGCCGCGACGGAGAGCGCGAACCCGATCGAGGTGGCGAGCCAGGGATCGTAGGCGAGGAGCGTGGTGACGGTGAAGAACAGTACGGGAACGGCGAGGCGGGGACGGCCGGCCGCGAGCGCGGCCAGGGTGAGGAGCCCCATGCCCGCGGCGCGGAGCACGCTCGGGGTCGGCAGCACGAGGAGGACCATCGCGGCGAGCACGAGGCTCGCGAGCGTGGCTCGGAGCCAGGCCGGTGTGCGGGCGAGGAGGACCAACACGGTGGCGATGACGACGGCGACGTGGGCACCGGAGACCGCGGTGACGTGGGTGAGGCTCGTGGTCCGCATCGCGGCCCCGATGTGCTCGGGCAGCCGGCGGTCGTCGCCGATCGCCACCCCGGGGACGAGCCCGCGGGCGTGTGGCGGCAGGTGGGTGCTGCCGGAGCGCAGGCCCTCGCGGAGTTGATCAACGAGCCGAAACACCCCCGCGGGAGGCACGGCCCGGTGGACGTCGCTCACCCGCAGGAACAGCTGCTGTTCCTGACCCGCGGCGAGGCTGCCGCTGACGACGACCCGCTGGCCCACCCGCCAGGCGGGGTCTGCGCCGATGAGGTAGACCGGGACCCGCACCGCGATCTCCTCCTCGCCGGCGGTGAGGCGGGTGAGGAGCCCGCGGGCGCCGGGGCCCGCCGCGCCGGATTTCACCTCGGAGGCGAGGCGCACCTGGATGCGGGCATCGGGGTCGGCGAACTCGGCTGCCGCCTCGACCGCGTGGGCTCGGTGGGTGACCTGCGCCCATGCCGCTCCCCCGGCGGCGAGGGTGCCGGCGCAGCCCAGCGCCGCGGCGAGGCTCGCCCATCCGCGCCAGTGGAGCCGGTGCCGGGCAGCGCGCCGGGGCCAGCCCAGGCACACGAGCCCGGCCAGCGCCACCGCGGCGAAGAAGGCGGGCGCGAGCGAGGTCTTCACGGCGATGAGGCACGCCGCCCACGTTCCGATCGCCCCGGGGGCGAGCCGAAGATCCAGGGGCGTGCGCGCCCTCGCCGGCGTGCTCACACGGTAACCTCGGCGTGCAACTGGCCCATGAGCGCCGGGCCGATCCCGGGCACGGCCTGCAGATCCTCGATCGCCCCGAATTCACCGTGTTCCTCTCGATAACTGGTGATCCGCTCCGCGAGCACCGGCCCGATCCCGGGCAGTTGCTGGAGTTCTTCGGCGCTGGCGGTGTTGAGGTTGACGGCCGCGGGAGCGCTGGCGCCGCCCTCGGCGGCACCGGCGGGGGGCTCCTCGCCGGTGGCGGGTACATAGACCTGTTCGCCGTCGGCGACGTGGGCAGCGAGGTTGATCGCCGCGAGGTCGGCGTCGTCGGCCGGCCCGCCCGCCTCCGCGAGGGCATCGGCGATCCGGGCGTCTGCGGGCAACTCGATCAGCCCCGGCGCGGCAACCTCGCCGGCGACGTGGACGAACACCGTTTCTGGGTTCGCGGCCTCCCCTGGTGCGCTCGCCCCGGCCGGCAGGGGTTCGCGCGCGCCGGCGAGGACCTGTTCGGGTACCTGCACCGGGGCCGGGGACGGGGCGAGTTTCCATGCCCCCACCCCGGCCGCGCCGGCGCACAGGGCCGCCACGGCCGCCGTCCCCGCCGTCCGGCGGGTGATGCCCCACCAGGTTGCCCGCCCGGGGGCGCCGCGGGTGGGCGCGGCGGTCTCGGCGACCCAATCGTCGTCGTCGAAGGCGCGGGGGGAATTTTGGCTGCTCACACGCCGGACGATACGGGCCCGGCGCGCGCCCGCCCCGCGGCCCGGTCGGCCCTGTGGACGGCCGGGTGGGTGGGGATAGTCGTTACTTCGCGGGCACGATGTTGACGAGTTTGGGCTCGCGCACGATCACCCGGCGCACGTCCGCTCCGCGAAGGGCCCGCAGCACGCCGGGGGCCTCGAGGGCGGCGGCCTCGAGATCGGCGGCGGAGATCGAGGGGGAGACCTCGAGCCGGTCGCGGACCTTGCCGTTGATCTGCACGACGCAGGTGACGGTCTCCTCCACTAACAGCGCCGGATCGGCCTGCGGGAACTGTTCGTAGGTGATCGTCTCCTCGTGCCCGAGCCGCTGCCAGAGCTCCTCGGCGATGTGCGGGGTGAACGGGGCGACCATGATGACGAGCGCCTCTGCCGCCTCCCGCGGCACCTGCGCGAGCCCGGTGAGGTGGTTGTTGAGCACCGTGAGCCGGGCGATCGCCGTGTTCGGGCGCATCTCTTCGAGCTCCGTGCGCACCTCCGCGATCGTGCGGTGCAGCAGGCGGGCGGTCTCCTCCTCCATCGGCCGGTCGGTGACGGTGAGTTCCCCGGTCTCCTCCGAGACGATGTTTCGCCACAACCGTTGCAGGAACCGCTGGGCACCGACCACGGCGCGGGTCTCCCACGCGCGGGATTGGTCGAGGGGACCCATGCTCATCTCGTACAGGCGGAAGGTGTCCGCGCCGTACTCGGCGTACATCTGGTCCGGGGTGACCATGTTGTTGAGCGATTTGCCCATCTTGCCGTATTCGCGGAATACCCGGGTGCCGCCCCAGGTGAACTCGGAGTTGCCGTGCTCGTCGGTGTGTTCTTCCACCTCTTCGGCGGGCACGTACACGCCCCGCTCGTCGGTGAAGGCGTACGCCTGGATGTAGCCCTGGTTGAACAGCTTCGCGAACGGTTCCACGGACGTGAGGTGGCCGAGGTCGAACAGCACCTTGTGCCAGAACCGGGCGTACAGCAGGTGCAGCACCGCGTGCTCCACCCCGCCGACGTACAGGTCCGCTCCCCCCGTCGCCCCGGCTTCGCGCGGGCCCATCCAGTACTCTTCGAGATCGGGATCGACGAACGCGGTCTCGTTGTCCGGGTCGAGGTAGCGCAGTTCGTACCAGCAGGATCCGGCCCAGTTGGGCATCGTGTTCGTGTCCCGCCGGTAGGTTTTGACGCCGTCACCGAGGTCGAGTTCGACGTTCACCCATTCCTCCGCCCGGGACAGCGGGGTCTCGGGTTCACTCGTGACGTCGTCATCGGCGTAGGTGCGGGGGGTGAAGTCGTCCATCTCCGGCAGGGTGATGGGCAGCAGCTCCTGGGGCAGGGAGTAGATCCGCCCGTCCTCGTCGTAGACGACCGGGAACGGTTCCCCCCAGTAGCGTTGCCGGGAGAACAGCCAGTCCCGCAGCCGGTAGGTGACGGTCGGCTTGCCCAGCCCCTTGCCTTCCAGCCAGTCGATGATTCTCGCCTTGGCCGCCTCGACGTCGAGACCGTTGAGGGAGATCTCCTCGTTCGCGGAGTTGATCACCTCGCCGTCGCCGAGCCACGGGCCCTCGTGCCCCTCCGGCACGGCGACGGTGCGCACGATGTCGATATCGAATGCTTCGGCGAATTCCCAGTCGCGGTCGTCTTGGGCGGGCACGGCCATGATCGCCCCGGTGCCGTACCCCATGAGCACGTAGTCGGCGATGAACACCGGGATGGCTGCGCCGTTCACCGGGTTCGTCGCGTACACCCCGGTGAACACCCCGGTCTTCTTGCGGGCCTCGTCGGTCCGCTCGGCCTCGGTGCGTTCCGCGGCCGCGCGGCGGTAGGCCGCAACCGCCTCCCCCGGGGTCGCATGCCCGCCGGTCCAGGCGTCCTTCGTGCCCGTGGGCCACTGCGCGGGGATGAGCGGGTCCAGGGCGGGGTGTTCGGGGGCGAACACCATGAACGTCGCGCCGAACAGGGTGTCGGGGCGGGTGGTGAACACCTCGACGCTGGCATCGGCGGCCGGTCCGTTGAGGGTGAAGGTGACGTTGGCGCCGGTCGAGCGTCCCACCCAGTTGCGCTGCATGAGCTTGACCTTCTCGGGCCAATCGAGGCGGTCGAGATCGGCGATGAGCCGGTCGGCGTAGGCGGTGATCCGCATCATCCACTGGCGCAGGTTGCGTTGGAAGACCGGGAAGTTGCCGCGTTCGGAGCGGCCCTCGGCGGTGACTTCCTCGTTCGCGAGCACCGTGCCGAGGCCGGGGCACCAGTTCACGGGCACGTCGGCGACGTAGGCGAGGCGGTACTCGCCCAGCGCCTCTTCCCGCTCGGCGCCGGTGAGGTCCGCCCAGGCCCGGCCCGCGAAGGCGCCGGGCAGGTCCCGGGTGCCCTCCTCGAATTGGTCGATCAGGGTGGCGATCGGCCGGGCGGCGCCCGCAGAGCCGTCGGGGGCGGTGGCGTCCGGGTCGAACCAGGAGTTAAAGATCTGCAGGAAGATCCATTGGGTCCACTTGACGTAGTCGTCGTCGGTGGTGGCGAACGAACGCTCCGGGTCGTGGGCGAGGCCGAGCCGGTGCAGTTGGGTGCGCATGATCGCGATGTTCTCGTCCGTCGTGATCCGCGGGTGCTGGTTCGTTTGCAGCGCGTACTGCTCGGCGGGCAGGCCGAAGGCGTCGTAGGCGAGCGCGTGCAGCACCTTATGGCCGGTCATCCGCTTGAACCGGCCGATGACGTCGGTGGCGATGTAGCCCAGGGGGTGGCCCACGTGCAGCCCCTTACCCGAGGGGTAGGGGAACATGTCGAGGAGGTAGAACTTTTCGCGGGTGTCCCCCGGGGCGGGGTCGTCGGTGTGGAAAGTTCTCTCTTCGTCCCACCGCTGTTGCCAGCCGAGCTCGATGGTTTGGGCGAGTTCGGCGGTGTATCGGTACGGCGGTGCTGCAGGGGTCGACATGTTTTAATTCCTTGAGGTTTTGTTCGGTCTCACAACAACGACCCCTCAACATACGTGAGAGGTCGTCCGCACTGGTGCGGCGCGAGTGCGCCCGCCTGCTGACCAGCGCGGCTAACTAAGCAGATCCGACGGTGCCATGGCGGTCATTCTAGCGCACCGCTTCTGCGAGCTTGCCCTGCAAGAGCGCGCGCGCCTGATCGGCGATGCGCCCCGCGCGGCGCTCGAGTTCGTCGCTGGGGACCCCGCCGGGCTGCCAGTCCTCCGGGCTCGCGTAGACGGCAGTGGGCACGATGAGGGAGCCGAAATAGGTGAACAAGGGGCGCAGCGCGTGGTCGATGACGAGCTGGTGGCGCACGCTGCCGCCGGTGGCGCCGAGCACGACGGGTTTGCCGTGCATCGCTACGGGATCGACGAGGTCGAAGAACGCCTTGAACAGCCCCGCATACGAGCCGCGGAACGTCGCGGAGGTCGCGATGAGGAGGTCGGCGCTCTCGACGGCCTCGAGCGCCTCGGCGAGCGCGGGTGCCGGGAACCCGAGGGTCGTGGCGTCCGCGAGGTGGCTGGCGACCTCGCGTAGTTCGATGAACTGCACCTCCGCGCCCGTGCGTTCGGCGAGATGCCGGGCGAGGAGGCGGGTGAGTTCGGTGGTTGAGGAGGGGAATCCGAATCCCCCTACGAAAGCGGTAATCTTCATCAGTTGGTCCTTCGGAGCTTTCTGCACAGGTCAGTAAGCTCGTCGAGTTCGGCGTCGGTCAGCGGCGCTAGTTCCTTAGCGATTGTACGCACGTGCCGGCGCCCGAGGGTCTGTTGCATGCGCGCGCCCGCCTCGGTCAGGGCGACGTCGACCGCCCGCCCGTCGCCGGGGTGGGGGCGGCGTTCGACGAGCCCTTTCGCGGCGAGCCGGTCGACCATGCGCGACATCGAGGGCTGGCTCAGCAGCGCGTGGGCGACGAGTTCGCGCATCGCGAGCACCCCGCCGCGCTCGGCGAGGTTGAACAACACGTCGTACTCCCGCGCGCTGAGGGGCGCGAAATCCCCCGCGTCTTCGAACCGGCGCATGAGGTGGGATTGGGTGCGCAGGAGCGCCTCCCAGGTGTGTGCCGCGCGGCGGATCCGGTCAGGCATGCGGGGCACGCCCCGTTACGGTGTCCACCGCCGCCTGCCGCCCTTCGGCGCTCTCCCCCGCGGCCCGTTTCGCCGCGACCATGCTTTCGTGGGTGGGTGCATCGGGAATGTCGTCGGGGCGTCCCTTGGCGAACTCTGCCCGCAGGGTGGGCAGGATCTCACCGATCTCATCGAGCTGTTCGAGCACGGTCTTCAGCGGCAGTCCCGCATGGTCGATGAGGAACAGCTGGCGCTGATAGTGCCCGAAGTGGTCGCGGAAGGTCAGCGTGCGGTCGATGATCTCCTGCGGGGAGCCCACGGTCAGCGGGGTCTGGTCCATGAAGTCCTCCAGGGATGGCCCGCCGCCGTAGACCGGCGCGTGATCGAAGTAGGGGCGGAATTCGTTGATCGCGTCCTGGGAGTTCTTCCGGATGAACACCTGCCCGCCGAGCCCGACGATCGCCTGGTCGGCGCGGCCGTGCCCGTAGTGCTCCCAGCGGCGCCGGTAGAGGGAGATGAGCTGCTGGAAGTGTTCCTTGGGCCAGAAGATGTGGTTGGCGAAGAAGCCGTCCCCGTACATCGCCGCGAGTTCGGCGATCTGGGGGCTGCGGATGGAGCCGTGCCACACGAACGGCGCGACCCCCTCCAGCGGCCGGGGCGTGGAGGTGAAGTGGTGCAACGGGGTGCGGAACTTGCCCTCCCAGTTGACGACGTGGTTATCCCACAGCTGCCGCAGCAGGTCGTAGTTCTCGATCGTCAGCGGGATGCCCTGGCGGATGTCTTTGCCGAACCACGGGTAGACCGGGGCGGTGTTGCCTCGCCCGAGCATGAGATCCACCCGCCCGCCGGCCAGGTGTTGCAGCATCGAAAAATCCTCGGCGATCTTGACCGGGTCGTTCGTGGTGATCAGGGTCGTCGCGGTCGAGAGCACGAGCCGCTCCGTCTGGGCGGCGATGTAGCCGAGCATCGTCGTGGGCGACGACGGCACGAACGGTTCGTTGTGGTGCTCCCCGGTGGCGAACACGTCCAGGCCCACCGCCTCGGCGTGGGCCGCGATCGTCACCATCGCCTGGATCCGCTCGGCCTCGCTCGGGGTCGTTCCCGTCGTCGGGTCGGTCGTGACGTCTCCTACGGAGAAGATTCCGAACTGCATGCCGCCTCCAAAGTTATATGCGTTTGCATACACCCTAACTCGGGTAGTTGAAATTTAATTCCTTCGCCCGGGTGGGGCGCGTCACACCTGGGGCGGGCGCTCCCCCGGCGGAATTCTCGGGCGGGGCGGGTGGCAACTGGTGGACACGATTCGCTCGGGAGGGCGCCTCGGCGATAGATTCGTCTCCAACACCACGGAAGGAGCCCCAGTGAGCACAGCAGACATCGGTGTCATCGGAATGGCCGTCATGGGCCGCAATCTCGCCCGCAATATCGCCCGCCACGGTCACCGGGTCGCGATCTACAATCGCACCGCTGCCCGCACCCACGAGGTGATGGAGGCCCACGGCAGCGAAGGCACCTTCGTTCCCGCGGAACGAATGGAAGACTTCGTCAACAGCCTGAGCACCCCACGCCGGATCATCCTCATGGTCCAGGCCGGCGGGCCGACCGATGCGACGATCGAATCCCTCACCCCGCTGCTGGAGGAGGGCGACATCGTCGTCGACGGCGGTAACGCCCAGTTCACCGACACCCGCCGCCGGGAGGCGGAGCTGCGCGAGAAGGGGCTGCACTTCGTGGGCGCCGGGATCTCCGGCGGAGAGGAGGGCGCGCTCAACGGGCCCGCGATCATGCCCGGCGGGTCGCCGGAGTCCTACGCCGCCCTCGGCCCCATCCTCGAGGACATCGCCGCCAAGTACGAGGGTGAGCCCTGCTGCGCGTACATGGGTCCCGACGGCGCGGGCCACTACGTGAAGATGGTGCACAACGGCATCGAATACGCCGATATGCAGTTCATCGCCGAGGCCTACGATCTCCTTCGCGCCTCGGGGATGACCGTGCCCGAGATCGCGGACGTGTTCGAGGAGTGGAACGCGGGGGAACTCGAGTCCTACCTCATCGAGATCACCGCGATCGTGTTGCGCCAGACCGATCCACGCACCAGTGCCGCCCTCGTCGACGTCATCGCCGATGCCGCTGCGCAGAAGGGCACCGGGATGTGGACGGTGCAAAGCGGGCTCGACCTCGGCGTACCGGTGAACACGATCGCAGAATCCGTGTTCGCCCGGGCGGTCTCCTCCCACCCCCGGCTCCGCAGCGCCGGGCAGGAATCACTCGCCGGCCCCGACCCCGCCATCGAGGCCGGCCCGAGTTTCGTCGACCACGTGCGGGACGCGCTGTATTCGGCCAAGGTCATCGCCTACGCCCAAGGCCTGGACCAGATCCGCACCGCCTCGGAGGAGTACGAGTGGAATATCGATATCGCTGACGTGGCGAAGATCTGGCGCGCGGGCTGCATCATCCGCGCCCGCCTGCTCGAACAGATCCGCAGCGAGTACGCCGGAGCGAACCTGCCCACCCTGCTCACCGCCCCCTCCATCCGCGGCGGCCTGGACCGCGCCCAGGAGGGGTGGCGCACGACCGTGGCCACCGCCGCCCGCGCCGGTGTTCCCGCGCCGGGTTTCTCCGCGGCGCTCGCCTACTACGATTCCGTGCGGGCCCAGCGGCTTCCCGCCGCCCTGTTGCAGGGCCTACGCGATTACTTCGGCGCCCACACCTATCAGCGGGTGGACGACGAGGGGCACTTCCACATCGAATGGAGCGCTGACCGCAGCGAGACCAAGATCTCGTGACCGGCCCCGCCTGGCCCCCGGCCCCCGTGCCGGCCCCTCCCGCCCTCGCCCCCGAGGCCGTGCGGGAGCGGCTGGCCGCCCCGGAGATCTGGGCCGGGCTGGGTTTCCGGCCCGAAGACGCCGAGGAGCTCGCCCGCTGGCGGCGATCCCTATCCGCGACGGACGTCCGGCGCGTCGCCGAGGCGAGCGCGAAGGTGCGGGCCCTCCCCGGGCTCCGGCTCGGACCGGCGGAGAAATCGTTCTTCGGTTTCCTGCCCGACCGGCCCGGGCAGCCGCCCGGGCTGCTGCCCATGCTCACCCTCGGGGTGTGCGCCCCGGAGGTCCTCGACTTCGGCCGCGCACAGGGGTTCGACGCCGAGGCGGCGGGCAGCGGGCTTCGGGATCTGGGCCAGCAGACCCACGTGCACCGCCTCGCAACGGGATCCTTCGGCCTCTTCAGCCAGTGGTGGCTGACCCTGGCCTGGGGCGGGAGCCTCTGGTGGTTCGGCCGGCTGCAGTACAACCTCATCCGATACCAGGGCGAGTACTGGTTATCGGTGCACATCCCCCAAACCGGCCCGCTCACCGGCACCGACGCCTCCTTCGAACGCGCCCGGGAGTTCGCCGCCCGCCACCTCGCGCCGTTTCACATCGCGGGATTCCACTTGGATTCCTGGCTGCTCGATCCCACTCTTGCTGCGGGGCTCGGACCGGAATCGAATATCGCGAAGTTCGCCGCCCGCTGGGAGCTGCAGCCCGCGCCCAGGGAGGCGAGCGGGGACGCGCTATTTTTCACCTTCGGCGACCGCAACCCCACCGACTACGCCGCGCTGCCGCGGCGAACGCGCCTGGAGCGGGTCGTTGCCGAACGGCTCGAGGGCGGGGGCCCGTGGCACTCCCCGACGGGCCTCATCCGTTGGCGTTAGCGCCCGGTGCGCTCACAGCACCGCGATAAGGTCGGCGCCGAGGGTGAGCATGATTGCGCCGATGACGATGAGGTACCACAACACGGTGATGGTCCACCGGTTCTTCACCCACCCCGGGCGGCTGCCCTTCCCGAGCGCGCCCGCCTCGCCCGCCCGGGCGGCGGTGTGGACGAACAGCGGGATCATGACCACCCAGATCACCAGGCACCACGGGCACAGTCCGTGCAGCACGAACATCGCCTGGTATTGCAGGTAGGTCACGAAGCCGACCCCGAGCAGGGTGCCCACGGTCATCCCCCGCCATATCCACACCGGGAAGCGGGCCCCGGCGAGGAGGAGCAGCGCGAGGGTCGCCATCACCGGGAACGCGGCGACCCCGACGATGACGTTCGGTATCGCGAACGTGCTCGCTGCGGGGGAGTCGAGGAACAGGCCGCAACCGATCATCGGATTGATATCGCAACTCGCGACGTAATCGTCGTCGGCGAGGCGGCGGATGTAATCGACCGCGAGCGCGGCCGAGGCCCACAGGCCGAGCACGCTCGTGATGAACGCGACCCACCCGTACTCCTTCGAGGGCGGGGCGGGGTCCGCGTGGGCGGCTTCGCCCGCCGGTTCGTCGGTCACGGCCATGGCGCCTCCTCCGGGCTGGGCCAGTCCAGATGTACGGGCACTCCCGGTGGCTCCGGCCAGGAATACCATGGCGATAGTTCCACACTAGTATCGGGCATCGCCCGCACCACTCGCATCGCGATCGGCTCTGCGTTCGCCCGGTCCCACGTCATGATCGTCACTCCGGCGGTGCCGCTGAGCGGACCGATCGTGGGTTTATCGAGCACGGCGCCGGCGCTGGAGGTGTGCACGTACTGCACGCCCAGGCCCCGCTGCCACGGGCCGATGCGCCGATGGAAGTGCCCGGAGAATGCGTACTTCACGCACCCGGAATCCAAGGCTTCCTCCGTCGTGCGGTGGTTGTGCATCATGAGGATGTCGATCGGTTTGCCCTCTTCCTTCTCCTCGCAGGCCCGCTCACTGAGCCGGTGGCCCCGTTCGGGGAGGTTCTCATCCGCGACCAACCGGGTGGGCGCCCCGAGCGAGGTGAGGGTGGGGTCGAGATCGCCGAGGAATCGGATCCCGTTGACCTCGATCGGTTCCCCCTCAAGCACGTGCCAACCGTGGGCGCGTTGCTGATCGGCGGTCTCGCTGGAATCGTGGTTCCCGCCCGCGACGACGACGGGGCGGTCCCCGAAACTCTTGGCGAAGGCGTCGATGCAGAAACCTTCCACCGAGGTGCCGCCGATGACATCGTCGCCGAGGTTGAGGATCATGTCGGCCTCGACCGTGTCCGCGATGAGGCCGCTGATCCGGCCCATCCCGACGTTGCAATGCAGGTCAGCGACGATGACGATCGTCACCGGGTCCACCTCCGCGTCGGCGCCCGCGTCCTGTTCCGATGCTGCCCCCTCGGTTTCCTCACCGTCCTCCTCGGGGTGGTTCTGGAGGTCCTCGGCGGGAGGTTCTTCGGGGGCGACCGTGGGCATCGCGAGCGTGGGACCGGCGGGTTCGGTCACCGCGGAGTCCGATTCGAACTTCTCCATGAGGTTCGCGGCGACGTCGTCGTAGAACTCGTCGTTCTTATTGATCTCGTCGACGACGACCTGCCCGTAATGGTCGATCAGCGCCCCTAGCCGCCCGGTGATCCGCGCGTTCTCCAGCGGGGTCCCGGCGAGGACGGAGGAGACCGAGCCCGCCCCGGCCGAGCCGTGGGTCTGGGGAACCACGGGCAGGAGCACTCCTACGACGACGAGGGTGAGGGCCACCGCAGGAACGCCGGGGCGCCGCCACGCGGAGGCGGCCGCTGCTCTGAGCACGCCGTGGGCGGAGAGCCGGCCCAGGAGCACGAGCGTGAGCAGGATCGACCACGCGAGGATCGTCCGGGAGACCGCGTCCATGACGAGCCCGTGGGTGGCGGCGCTGATCGCTTCGGCGGGACTGGCGAAGAATTGGGTATAACTGGCCAGGTCCGCCGTGAGTGCGGCGACGGCCTGGTCCGGGCCGGCCGAGATGGTCGTGCCCTCCAACGTGAGCTCATCGGGGATCTGCCCCACCCGCACGTCAACCCCCAGGTGCAGCGGCAGGGGCGAGTCGATGATGAGCGAGCCGAGCGGGCCCATGTTGAAAGTGATCTCGTTGTTCAAGGTGGTCTCGTACTCGGCGACGTGGGGCCCCACCGACCCGGTGTAGGTCGCGGTCATGAGCCCGAAGGCGGCAGCGATGATCCCGGTGAGGAACCAGGTGATGCTTGCGCGCACGATTCGCCGCGTGCGAGGGGCGAGGCCGTGCCACCCTTCGCGTGGTTCGCTCATCGATAGGTCATGAGGTTAACCTCACCCTTCTCCAGCAGGTCACGCACGGGAGGGTACTCGCGGGAGGTGCCCTCGTCGTCGTCCGTGTCTTGTTCCTTCTGCGTGATCGACAGGCCCCAGTTCATGTCGTCGCCGAACTCCTCGCCCAGCGCGGCTCGGCGTTCGTCCGCGTCGTCGTTCACGGAGATCGCGAGCGCGACCTCCCCGGTGGAGTAGGCGAGCGAGTCCGGGTGGGCGATCTTCGTATCCTCACCGAGGTCGATGACGAGGAGTTTCTGGGGAAGTTTTTCCTCCCGGACGAGGTGGCGCAGGTAGACGGTGACATCGTTGAGTTCGCCCGCATCGACCGCCTCGCGGGACCCGAGCTCCAGGCGGATCCCCACACTCGGACGCGTGAGGAGGTTCTCGTACTGTCGAACGGTTTCTAACAGGTTCCCGCTCTCGCCGATCCCCAGGAGCAGGTATTGATCGGCCTCGTCGGCCTCGTTCGCCCAGTAGGCGAGGTCGCTGGCGGAATTACCAACCACGGGGACGTCCACCCCGGCGACGCTCGTCGCACCACCGGCGAGGGAGGCGTCTGCCGCACGTTTCTTCGCCCGTGCCAGCACGTCGCCGGCATTGTTGATCTTCTTTTCCTGAAGGGCCGTCTCCGCGTCGATGGTCACGAGCCGGATTTCCTGGTCGTTCGCTCGGAAGATGCGCTGAGCACCGCTGGGCAACAGCTGCCCGGCCTGCATGGAGGAGACGAGCCGTTCAAAGGGCTGGGCACCGGTGAACGCCTCACCGAGCCCGACGACCGGTCGGGAGGGGTGGACCGCGAGCTCGTCCACGATCCCCGTGATGCTCGCCGGATCGTCGCTCGCGAAGATGTCCGCGCCCGCCGCGCGGGCCGTCGCCACCCCGGCGAGGAGGCTGACGTCGGTACCGGCGAGCACGGTCGCCCGTTCGATTCGTTCCGGCGGGAGCGTATTGGGCATGGAACCATACGCCTCCGGGGGCGTCCCCAACTCTCCCACCGCGTAGACCTCTCCGAACTCCAGACCCGCGAGCCCTTCCACCGCTTCCTCCGCCGGTGGGGCGGCGACCTCTGCGAACTGTTCGCCGAGCAACTCCTCGACGTCCCCTTCGTCATCCGGTACGGGGCTGACGACGAGGGAGGTGGTATCGAGCTGATGCAGGCTCACTTCCCCGACGGTGAGGACGGCGCGGGTGCCCAGCCGCAGGAGTTCGGTGTTCAAACTTCCCGGCTGGGCGCTGGTATCGGTCTGTTCGTTGACGTCCTGCCCCGACGTGTTCTGCCCCGGTGGCGACGTGAGGAGCAGCGGGGTGCCCAACGAGACGGCGAAGGAACTCGCGCGGGTGATCGCAGCGGCTTCGGTCGAACTAGCGAGCACGACCACCTGGGCGGATTCGAAGAAGATCTGTGACGCGCGCAAGGCGATCTCTGCAGGATTTCCGGGCTCGAACTCGGTTACCGGTTCCTCAGGCAGCATCGCTTGCGCGATCTTGCGCGGCTCGACCACCGGCCCTTCGGTGGGCTCGAGAACCACCCCTCCCG
>Ga0209487_1001905_pt1 | contig 17231 bp, 14 predicted proteins | sample Poulit2012_FD_187524 | JGI IMG/M metagenome (GOLD analysis project Ga0209487, IMG submission 187524) | Agricultural soil microbial communities from Georgia to study Nitrogen management - Poultry litter 2012 (SPAdes) (version 2) | ecosystem: Environmental > Terrestrial > Soil > Agricultural land...
CCTGGGTGTCCGAGCCGTTGATCCAGTCGACCATGCCGCTCCAGAACGATCCGGCGCCCACCTCCGAGGGCATCATGTCCGAGCCGTCGAAGCGGACCACCGAGTTCTCGTCCTGCAGGATCTCGATTGCTTCCCGCATGACGTCGGAGGATGCCAGCGAGGCGTCGACACCGAGGTTGGCGCTGATCACCCCACCGATCTCGACCCGGGTGTTGGCCCACTCGCTGGAGGAGAGGAACGCCTGCACCGCCTGGGTGGCCTCGTTGTCGTTGAAGGCGACGACGAACTCGCCGGCGACGAGGACGGGAACTTCGTCAGCGGTCGCGCTGGGCAGGTAGAAGGCTGACACGTCGCCGTCGTCGGCGACGACTGTGCCTTCCGGCCACTGCGGCTCGTAGAAGTTCGCCTGCCGGTGCATGAAGCAGTTGCCGTCGAGGATCGGCAGACCGCCGTCGTTGAAGGACGTGGTCGCGATCGAACGGGAGTCGCCGATTCCACCGTTGACGTAATCGTCGTTCTTCAGGATCGCTCCCGCCATGTCCACGGCCTCGACGATCTGCGGGTCGTTGAACGGGACCTCATGGTCGACCCACTGGTCGTACAGGTCACCGCCGCCCACACGCAGCACCATGTCCTCGATCCAGTCGGTTGCCGGCCACCCGGTCGCACCTCCGGACTCGATACCGGCGCACCAGGGCTTGACCGTGTCCGAGCCGTGATCGTCGGCGATCTGCTGGGTCAACGCCATGAGGTCGTCCCAGGTCTCGGGGATCTCGTAGCCGTTCTCCTCGAACATGCTCGGGGAGTACCAGACCATGGACTTCACGTTCGACATCAACGGTGCGCCGTAGAAGGTGCCGTCAACTGTGCCGTACTCCTTCCAGTCCGGGGTCCAGCCTTCGTCCGTGTTGGCCTCGACGTCCGCCGGGGCCGGCACGAGGTGGCCGTCACCGGCGAGCCGCTCGAGCAAGCCGGGCTGGGGCACCGCCGCCAGGTCCGGTGCGTTGCCGCCCTCGGCCTGCACCACTACCTGCTGCTCGAAGTCACCGGAACCGTCATGCTGCACTGTGATGCCGGTGCACTCGGTGAACTGCTCGAAGGTGTCCTGCAGTTGGTCTGCCTCGATCTCACGGATAGACGTGAAGAAGGTGACGGTCTCGCCCTCGAAGGTTCCGTACTCTTCGAAGGCCGCACAGTCCGCGCTGGCTTCGCCGTCGTCACCGCCCCCGTCACCGTTGCCCCCGCCGCCTCCGCCTCCGAGGTCGTCGGCGCCGCCGCAGGCGCTCAGCACCAAACCTAAAGTGGCCGCTCCGGCCACGGCGGCAAGACGCCGCCGGCGTGGAATCTTCATCGACTTCTCCTCGTCACGCATGGGTATGGCACGGCTCAGCCCGCGCCTTGCGTCTAAGGGAACTGGCTAGCGACGGTTGGTGCAAGCATTTTCGCGCCCGAAAAGCGTAACAATCTGGTCACTTACCGCGCTCAGACCGCATGCGCATCGGGTCCAATCCACGGCGGTACCTGACCATTGGCACCCGAAAACCGGTCCACACGGGATAGGAACAGGGGTTCCGGGGCGCCCCTGGTGGGTCAACAACCCACGGCGATAGCGCCGAGGTACGGCCCGACGACGGCCATACCCGCCACCGCCATCACGCCGGCATAGGCAGTGAGCACCCCAACGGTCCATCGGGAACCCGAGGCCGGCGCGGGATTGACCAAGTGGGCGATGCGACGCGGCCCTGCGGCGTGCAGCGCTCCTGCGAACTCTGCCGGAACCGTGCGGGGCAGGGCCGGATTGCCGAGTTTGAGAAGTGCGCCGGCCAGCGCGGGGGTGGAGGCGTGGCGCCGGGCGGCGTTATCCGCGGCGATCTCCAGGTAGTGCGGGATCGCATCGATGGCCGCAGCGATGAAGGGCACCTTACGCATCGGGCCGGCCAACGCGGCCAGGACCGCGAGCACCAGGTGATGCCGTTGGCGCAGGTGCGCGCGTTCGTGCTCGAGCACGCCGCGAAGTTCGTCGTCACTGAGCAGTTCGAGAGCGGCGGTGGACACGATGATGCCGCCGCGGCGAGCCGGGAGCGCGAACACCGCCGGCGCGAGGTCCGGCACCAGGTGAACCCGGTGACCGTGCAGTTCGGTGCGATGAGCCTGGCCTTGTAAGGCGCTCCACACAGTTTTGGTAGCGCGCACTCCTCGGCATGTCCGCAGCAGACCCCCCGCAGCGAGAACAGCGGCAACGAGGAGAGGCGGTCCGATGAGCGCCAACGAGGGAAGAGCGGAGTCCACGACGGGCCCGGCGAACGGATTGGCCGCCGCCACGCAGCGCTGACATACCTCGCCGGCGCGTCCCGGCAGGGCGGCCGGGCCGGCGATGAACCATGCCAACAGCGGCCCTAGTGCCAGGACGGCCGCCACCCACGCCAGAACGCTGCCCAGGAGCAGAGCCGTGGCGACCCGCGGCACGTGCACCAGCGCCCCGGCTGCCCGGCGAAGGATGGCGGGGCCGGTCAGCGCAATGGCGAGGAGCACGGCCAGGGTCATGAGACCGATCAGCACAGGTGCCATAACCGCCGGTCCTCCTTCACCTCCGGGCGCACTGGCCCGATGCACGCGGTTGGCATCATGACGAGGTACTCCCGGATTGGCCGTCCTCCTGCAGGTACTGGCGCAATAGCGCCCGGTCGTCGTCGGTCATGGTTTGCACGAAGTGCAGGATGGAGGCGGCCCTGTCCTTACTCGCCGCGAGCGCGTGATCCATCACCGTGGCGGCGTGCTGCTCGCGGCTGACCCGGGGGCTGTGGACAACGAAGCGACCGTCGCGTTCGGAGCGCACCAAACCCTTGCGTTCCAGGTTGCGCAGCACAGTTGAGATCGTGGTGTACGCCGGCTTGCCGCCCATCCGGGTGATGATGTCGCGGATCGTGAGCGGCCCGACGTCCCAGAGCAGGTCCATCACCCGGCCCTCGAGGGCGCCCAGCCGGACGGGCTGCTGCGATACCGCACCGCTCCGAGCCGCCGGGGGCATGAGGTCATCGGTGTGACTCATTGTGCCCCCTCCATACTCCTCGCGCCGGGCGTCATCGGCAGCGGGCAGGCCACCTGTCCGCGAAGACGCCAGAGCAGGGCGACCGCAGAGAAAACCAACGCCCCCAGTGCGAGCACCGGCTGGATCGGGGCGAACCATGTGATCGCTCCGGTGTAGCCCAGTGCCACCAGCGCGATCTTGTTGCACACCGGACACCCCACCGCGAACCAGGCAAGCACGCCCCCGGCCAACCCGAACCGGTGCTGTCGTCGCTCTTCCTTCACCGGCGACGCCGCCGGTTCCGCAGATTCGCACTCTTGGGAGCCGCTCGGACGCAGATAGGTCGCGATGAGCAATCCCATCAATGCCGAGGTCAGGATCCACACCGGATAGTTCCACCACACCGGGGGAATATCCCGGGCGAACACCGGGTTGGGGATCAGGACGGTGGCCACGCCGATCAGCACCGCCACCGCGCCACCCGCCAACGCCGCCACTACAAAGTGTCTCGGTGTCCACCAGCGCAACGCTTGGCGCGCCAAGCGGAGGTTCCGGCGTATACCCTGCCATCGTCGAGCCAGCCATGTCATCGAACCAGTATGACCTATGGTTACTATGTTTCATAGTTACTAAGGCAGATCGTCAATTGGAGGGTCGCGCGCCGAGGTGTCCGGCGCCACTACCGCCCCGCCAACTGCCACGAACCCGCCCAAGGAGGCACGTTGTCAGAGCCCACGGATCGGCGACGCCCGCGCGGGTGGATCCTGCCGATCGCACTGCTCGGCGCTGTGGCATTGCTGCTCACCGTCGTCTTCACGATGCAGTCCGGGCCGCAGGACCCGGTCGCGGACGAGGTGCCCGCAGGCGGGCAATCGCCGCAGGAGGATCCTGAAGCAGACGAGACGACCGCCCCGGGCCCCGCGCCCGACCCTTCCGCGCTCGGTCCACCCGCCCGCGTGGAGGGTCCGCCGCGCCCGGAGGCCAGCGCCATCGAGCGCCGTGACGCCGAGGAGATACTCACTGCCGGGCCCGTCGACGCTCCGGTGGCGCTCGTGGTCTTCTCGGACTATCAGTGCCCGTTCTGTGCGCAGTGGAGCCAGGACACGCTGCCGGCGATGATGGAGTATGCCGAGGCAGGCGATCTGCGCATCGAATGGCGCGACGTGAACATCTTCGGGGAGGAGTCCGAACGGGCTGCGCGTGCCTCCTACGCAGCGGCGTTGCAGGGCAACTTCTGGCAGTATCACGATGCGCTGTTCCCCGACGGGCAAATCCGCTCGCACCGGCAGTTGGACGACGAGGGACTCACCGCCTTGGCCGCCGATCTGGGGTTGGATACCGACCAGTTCGAGACCGATCTGCACCATCCGGAGACGGCTGAACAGATCGAGCGCAACGCCCAGTTGGGGATGGACCTGGGCGCCTACTCCACCCCGTCCTTCGTCCTTGCCGGTGAGCCGATCGTGGGTGCCCAACCAACCGAGGTGTTCACCGACGCCGTCGATGCCGCACTGGCACGGAGCGGGGACTGATGGAGGTCGGGATCCTCGCCGCATTCATCGGGGGCGCGCTGGCGCTGCTGAGCCCGTGCGGCGCCCTGCTGCTTCCGGCGTTCTTCGCCTCCACGGTGGGCTCCGGCCCGCGGCTCTGGCTCCACGGCGGCTTGTTCTACGCCGGCCTGGCAGTGGTGCTCGTACCGCTGGGGATCGGCGCGGGAGCCGTGGGCGCGCTCTTCACCGCCCATCGAGAACCGATCATCGCCATCGCTGCGGCCGTCCTCATCGCTCTGGGCGCGGCACAGGCACTCGGCCTGGGTTTCGACCCGGTTCGGGTACTGCCCGGCGCACGGCAGTTGCAAAGTCGCGCCCACCTGCGAACCGGACTGGTCAAGACCGTGCTGCTGGGCGCAGTGGGAGGCATCGCAGGCTTCTGTGCCGGCCCCATCCTCGGCGCTGTCCTCACAATGGCAGCGGCCCAGCAAAACCTCCTCACCGCCGGCACGCTGCTGGCCGTGTACGGAGCGGGCATGGTGGTGCCGCTGGTCATCCTCGCCTCGGTCTGGGGCCGGCTGGGCGCACGGGGGCGAGCGCGGCTACGCGGACGCACCGTCCGCGTTTTCGGTCGGGATCTGCACACCACCTCGTTGATCACCGGGGTACTGATGATCGCCATCGGGGTGCTGTTCTGGACCACCAATGGATTCGTCGGTACGCCTGCCCTGTTGCCCACCTCCACACAGGCCTGGCTGCAACAGCGCAGCGCCTGGCTGGCCCACCCCGCGCTTGACGTGGCCGTGATCCTGGGCGGCGCCGCCGTCGTGCTCATGATCTGGTTGCGTGCCCGCCGCCGGGCGATCTCACCGGCCGGTGCACAATCCGATGGCGCCGACCAAGGAGAATGATGAACCCGCGTATCTCGGCCGTGGCGGGCGCGGCACTGGTCGCTCTCACTCTCGCCGGATGTTCCGCCCAAGAGGCACCAGAACGGGCGGCAGACGACGAGCAGCACCTGAACACCGGCGAATCGCAGACCACCGAGGAGCCTACCGAGCAGCCCGCCGACGAGCCCGAACCGAGTCAGCCTGCGCGTGTGGGTGAGTCGTTGCCAGAGCTGGACGCCACTGGCTTCCGGCTCCCGTTCCACCTGCAGGGGCAGGTGATGGTGCGCACCCCGTGGGATGTGCTGCCGCAACACCGTGAGGGAGTCTTCCTCGCTCCCGGGGAACAAGGCGGCGCGTTGATTTTCACCGCCGTCGATGCCGAGGGCACCGTGCTCTGGGCTGCCGAGCGGCCCCCTAGTTGCACCGGGTTCGCGCTCACGACCACCAGCGCCGGACGGGATCTGGCGGTGCTGACCGATGTGGCGGCCGGGACCGGATCGGAGTCGCTTGCCTCGACCACCGCGAGCGCCGTTGACCTACGCACGGGTGAGGAGGTCTGGGGCCCGGTGGACGTCGGCGGGCCGCACGTAGGGCCTGGCTTGACCTTTGCCGCACCGGCCGATGCGCCGATGGGGGCCGGCGGGCCGAAGGTGGTGCTCGATCCGGATACCGGGCAGGTGGCGGTATCCGAAGCCGGCGACGACGTGCGCGTCCTGGGAGACTTCGGTGGCACCATCCTCGTGGTCGAGGAGGGCGATCTGGTCGCCCGCAGCGCTGACGGGCAGGAGGAGAACTGGCGAGTGGACGTGTCCGAGCACGGCTGGACGGCCAGTGACCTCGCGCCCGTGGCGGGTGCCGGGAACAACAGCGACCTCGCCCTTCTGAGCGTTGGCGATGACTCCCGAGCGGTGCTGAATTTGGCCGATGGATCGGTGCTCGCCGAGGATGTGAGCGACGTCGCGACCGATGAGACCACCGGCACGCGTGTGGTGGTCGAGGAGTCCGACGTCCTTGCCTACGACGGCGAGCAGAATGAACTGTGGGCCTACGGTCAGGCCGAGCCGGCCACCATCACCGGTATCGGCGGCGTCATGGTGTACCTGCGCTCCGGCGACGCAGTGCGGGTGCACAACGTGCTCACCGGCGAGGTCGCCGAAGCCTACGATCCGGACGGCGAAGGGGAGATCCTGGTCCCGGCGGTGATCGCAGTCAATGGGGCCAGTGTGGTGATCGGCTCCGAGGGGTATCACCTGGTGACCCTCACGCCCGCGGACTCCTGAGGCGAACGGAACGGGTCGCTGCCGCGTTGCCGCGACGGCGATTGCTCAGGTCCCCGTCGGCACCGGTTGCTGGAATAGCGCGAGCCTTGCTGGGATAGCGCGAGCCCGCCGTCAGGAGCGGGCTTCTTGCGGGGCGGTTGAACCCCGGACCAGCAGTTCGGGCACGGTGAGCTCGGTCCTCGGTTCGCGCCCCTGCAACGCCGCCATCAGCGCCTCCAGAGCCTGGCGCCCGAGCGCTTCAAAGGGCTGACGCACCGTGGTGAGCGGGGGTTCGTAGTACGCACAACTCGCCACGTCGTCAAAACCCACCACTGCGACCTCTCCGGGGATTGCCACACCGGCCTCGTGGAACGCTCGCATCGCACCGAGGGCCAGGTCATCGTTAGCGGCGAAGACCGCGGTAGGCAGGCCCTCCGCCAGCAACGCCTGCGCAGCGGCGTAACCGTCGGCGGCATCCCAGCTGGCTCCGTTGATCGGCTCGGGAACCGGCAGCCCCGCAGCCTCCAACTCCGAGCGCCAGCCATGCATCCTCGCCTGTGCCTCGAACCAGTCCGCCGGCCCGGAGATGTGCGCGATGCGCTGATGGCCCAGCTCGATCAGGTGCCGGGTGGCGTCCCGCGCGCCCCGCTCATTATCGATGCCCACGACATGCAGTGACCCCGGATCCGGCATGCCCGTGGCGATCGCCACCACCGGCAGCCTCTCCGCAAGCCGAAGCGCCTCCTCGGCTGTCTTTCTCGTCGGCGCGATCACGATGATGCCCTCCACCCCCAAAGTGAGGAAGAAGTCGAGTATCTCCGCGGTGCTTTCACTGGCGGTCTCCGAGCCGGCGCTGATCGTGGCGTATCCAACATTGCGCGCGGCCTCCTGGATGGCCATCACCATGTGGCTCGGCCCGAACAGCGTCACCGCCGGGGTCACCACACCGATGAGATGCGAACGCCTGGTCGCCAACGCCCGCGCGGACATGTTTCGCCGATATCCGAGCGCCTCGATCGCCTCCTCCACCTTCGCGCGCGTTGCCGGGCGCACGACCGAGGGGTTGTTCAGCGCGCGCGACACCGTCTGGTGGGAGACCCCTGCGAGCGCAGCCACGTCCGCCATGACGGGCGATCGCTTCATGCTTCGTTGCGCGCTGTCGTCCACGGGCACTCCTCTGTTGTCATCGCGGCATCCACATTGTGCCGCGTCCGCCACACTGCTAATGACCGGTTCGCCCCTGGCGCGCAACCTGGTGTCATACCTCGCGCGGCGCTGGCCATCCGGCCGCGCGCACCGGGCGACCTGACCTCCGCCCCACTCTGCTCGAGATCTGCCCAGAAGGCCCGCGTCCCACCGTAAGTCCCGCGCACCTCACCATGCCGCCGCACCATCTCGTAGGGGGCCGCGCACCACCCCAATGTGAGCGATAACATGGTGGCATATCGACGACGATCTGTGGAGTGGACGATGACTCGAACTAGGAGCATGCGCGTGAGCACGCCCGGGAGCATTCGATGAAAACGCTGGGCGATCTAACCCCCGACGTTCAGGAGGCCGTAGCGAACACGCGCGCCGCCGTCGCCGAACTACACGCCGAACTGCCCCGCAACGGACTGGTGGTGTGGACGGCGGGAAACGTGTCCCAACGCGTTCCCGGCACCGACCTGTTCGTCATCAAACCCTCGGGCGTCTCCTACGACCAACTCACCGCGCAAACGATGGTGGTGTGCGAGTTGCACGGCACCAAGATCGACGACGGCACCGCGGCGCACCTGCAGCCCTCCTCCGACACGGCTGCTCATGCGTACGTGTACCGGCATATGCCCCAGGTGGGCGGGGTAGTGCACACCCACTCCCCCTACGCCACCGCATGGGCCGCCATCGGTGAACCCGTGCCGTGCGCGCTGACCATGATGGCCGATGAGTTCGGCGGGCAGATCCCGATCGGCCCCTTCGCGCTCATCGGCGATGACTCGATCGGCCGCGGGATCGTCGAGACGCTGCGATCGTCCCGTTCACCGGCGGTGTTGATGAAGAACCATGGCCCGTTCACCGTGGGCGCCGATGCGCGGGCCGCGGTGAAGGCGGCCGTCATGGTCGAGGACGTGGCTCGCACGATGTTCCTCGCCCGCCAACTCGGGACCCCGGCACCGATCGAGCAGAGCCACATCGACAGTCTGTACGAGCGCTACCAGAACGTGTACGGCCAGCGCGGCACGAACGAGCAGGAGGGCTAGGACGATGAACAACCCGTTCGAAGGCAAGGAGATCTGGTTCCTCACCGGCAGTCAGGACCTCTATGGCGAGGACACCCTGGCTCAAGTGACGGAGCAGTCGGCGCAGATCGTGGCGCTCCTGAACGAGGGCGGGCAGATACCGGCCCGAGTGGTGCTCAAGGGCACGATGAAGGATCGTGACGCCATCCGTCACGTCGCCCGGGAGGCCAATGCCAACCCTGCCTGCCTGGGCATCATCGCCTGGATGCACACCTTCTCGCCAGCAAAGATGTGGATCGTCGGCCTGGACGCGCTGGCCAAACCGCTACTGCATCTGCACACCCAGGCCAACCTCGCGCTGCCGTGGGCCACGATCGACATGGATTTCATGAACCTCAACCAGGCGGCGCACGGGGACCGGGAGTTCGGTTACCTGGCCACCCGGATGGGTGTGGCCCGCAAGACCGTCGTGGGCCATGCCAGCCGACCCCAGGTTCGCGAACGGATAGGCACCTGGGCGCGGGCCGCTGCGGGGTGGGGAGCCTTGCAGCACATGAAGGTCGCCCGGTTCGGGGACAACATGCGAGACGTGGCCGTGACCGAGGGCGACAAAACGGAAGCGGAGATCACCCTCGGCGTCTCGGTGAACACCTGGGGGGTCAACGACCTGGTCGAGCGGGTGGCGTCGGTGGACGAGGCCGCCGTCGACGACCTCGTGGCGCAGTACGACCAGTTGTACAACGTGGTTCCCGAACTTGGGCCCGACGGCGCACGCCGCGAGTCGTTGCGTTATGGCGCCCGACAAGAACTCGCCCTGCGTAGTTTCCTGGTCGAGGGTGACTTCACGGCGTTCACCACGAACTTCCAGGACCTGGGCGGACTGCGGCAGCTACCCGGCCTGGCGGTGCAGCGCCTAATGGCCGAAGGCTACGGTTTCGGCGCCGAGGGCGATTGGAAGACGGCGGTGCTCCTGCGGGCGGCGAAGGTGATGGGCTTCGGGCTGCCCGGTGGCGCCTCACTGATGGAGGACTACACCTACGACCTCACCCCGGGCGCGGAGAAAATCCTGGGCGCGCATATGCTGGAAATCTGCCCCAGCCTCACCCAGGGCAAGCCCTCCCTGGAGATCCACCCGCTAAGCATCGGCGACCGGGAGGACCCGGTTCGGCTGAAATTCACGGCCGATCCGGGCCCAGCGGTACTGGTGTCCCTGGCAGACCTGCGCGAACGGTTCCGCCTCACCGCCAACGTGGTGGACGTGGTGCATCCGGACGAACCGCTGCCGAACCTGCCGGTTGCGTGTGCAGTATGGGAACCGCGCCCGTCCTTCGCCACCTCCGCCGAGTGTTGGCTGACCGCCGGCGGGGCCCACCACACCGCGATGACCACGGCGTTGGACATCGAGGCATTCGAGGACCTGGCCACCATGGCCGGGATGGAACTGGCCATTATCGACCAGGACACCACCGCCCGTGGCTTCCGCGATGAGTTGCGGCTCAACCAGGTCTACTACCGGCTGGCGCAGGGATTATGAGTTGAGGCACGGTCCCGCGTGCAACAGGGGTCAGCGCCCGCGGGGGCGCGCTGCGTCACCGTAGCGGACGCACAGCCACCGCACCCTTGAGCCGGGTCAGCACCGGGCCGGCTCAGAGGCTCTGCACCGCAGCCCGGACCGCCGCCAACCCGGCCCGGTAGCGCTCCAGGAACGCCTTGTAGCCGGCCACGTCTTCGGCGTCCGGCTGCACGGTGGCCAATTCGGCACCGGCGAATACCTGGTCCCGCAGGTAGGTGGCCAGGTCCATTTTCTGCGCGGCGTTCAGGTATGCCGCCAGCACCGCGATTCCCCAGGCTCCGCCCTCCGAGGCGCTCTGCCCCACCGCCACCGGGGCATCAAGGGCCCCGGCGAGCATGCGCTGCCCGACGCCGGCGGTACGGAACATCCCGCCGTGGGCGAGCATCCGGTCGATCGTCACGCCCTCGGCGTCGAGTACCTGCATCCCCAGGCTCAGGGTGCCGAACACGCCGTAAAGTTGGGCGCGCATGAAGTTCGCGAGCGTCAAGGCGCTCTGCGGGGGGCGCACGAACAGCGGCCGTCCTTGGGTCAGGCCTGTGATCGGTTCGCCGGCGAGGTAGTTGTAGGCAAGCAGCCCGCCGGCGTCGGCCTCGCCGTCGAGCGCTTCCCGCAGTAGCGTCTGGAACACCGCATCGGAATCGATCGGTGCGCCGGCAGCGGCCGCGAATCTGCCGAACATCGCCGCCCAGGCGCCGAGTTCACTCGCCCCGTTGTTGCAGTGCACCATTGCCACTGGGTCACCCGCCGGGGTGGTGACCAGGTCGATCTCGTCGTGCCTCTCCTGCAGCGGCCGCTCGAGCACCACCATGGCGAAGATGCTGGTGCCGGCACTGACGTTCCCGGTGCGCGGGGAGACCGAATTGGTCGCCACCATGCCGGTGCCGGCATCCCCCTCCGGTGGGCACATCGGAATGCCGGGCTGCAGGGCACCGGACGGGTCCAGCAGCGCGGCGCCTTCCGGGGTGAGTTCCCCGGCCGGGTGGCCGGCCGGCAGGACTCGCGGCAGCAGGTCTTCGGCGTTGAGACCCGGCACCTTGTCCGCCACGAGGGCGTCGAACGCTTGGAGCATCTCGGCGTCGTAGTCTCCGGTGGCGGGGTCGATCGGAAACATCCCCGAGGCGTCCCCGACGCCGAGCACCCGTTGGCCCGTGAGTTGCCAGTGCACGTACCCGGCCAGTGTGGTGAGGAACCGGACGTCAGGTACGTGCGGCTCCCGGTCCAGCACCGCCTGGTACAGGTGCGCGATGGACCAACGCAGCGGAATGTTCACCTCGAAGGCCTGGGACAGTCCCTCGGCCGCGGGGCCGGTGGTGGTGTTGCGCCAGGTACGGAACGGCACCAGGAGTTCGTCATGACTGTCGAACGGCAGGTACCCGTGCATCATGGCCGATACCCCGATGGCACCGAACGTTTCGGGCCGCACCTCGTAGCGTCGGCCTACCTGCGCCACCAGATCGGCGTACGCCTGTTGCACGCCGTGCCACACGTCGTCGAGGGCATAGGTCCAGATGCGGTCGAGGAAGGCGCTCTCCCATTCGTGAGAACCGACCGCGAGCACACTGGTGGGGTCGGGGCCGACCAGGCATGCCTTGATCCGGGTGGAGCCCAGTTCGATGCCCAAGGAGGTGCGCCCGGTGAGGATGGCATCGCGGGCGGCTTCCACGGCGCCGGAGGGCATGGGCGAGGACGCGTCGTTCCGCACCGGCCTCACCGAGCCCCGGCGCGTCGCTTGTTGTATACGTCGAAGGCCACCGCCAGCAGCAGCACCAGCCCCTTGACGATCTGCTGGGTGGAGAAGGACACACCCATCAACTGCATCCCGTTGGTCATGACGGCCATGATCAACGCCCCGATCATCGCCCCGGTCACCCGGCCCACACCCCCGGTGACGGCTGCGCCGCCGATGAAGCAGGCCGCGATGGCGTCGAGTTCGAACATGTTCCCCGCCCCGGGTTGAGCGCTGTTCACGCGCGAGGAGTACACGATGCCGGCGATCGCGGACAGTAAGCCCATGTTCACGAAAATCATGAAGTTCACCCGCTTGACCTTCACCCCGGACAATTGCGCGGCGGGAAGGTTGCCCCCGATGGCATACACGTGGCGGCCGAACACCGACCGTTGGGTGATTACCGTGTAGATGATGATCAGCGCCGCGACGAGGATGAGCACGTTCGGCAAGCCGCGGTTGATCGCAAGTTGATAGCCGAACCACATCACGACGGCGCTGATTGCCACGATCTTGAGGATGAACAGCGGGAACGCCTCAACCGCCTGCTGGTACCACAGCGCGGCACGGCGGTTGCGGACCTGGATGAGCGCGTACCCGGCCACGGTCAGGCCGAAGACGATGAGCGTCAGGGCGTCGTAGCCGTATCCCCCGAGGAGCCCGTTCTGGAAACCGTTGGCGATCAGGTAATAGTTGCCCCCGAACGGGGACAGGGAGACGTTGTCCAGCACCTGGGCGGTCATACCCCGGAACAGCAGCATTCCGGCGAGTGTGACGATGAAGGCTGGAATACCTACGATCGCGACCCAGAATCCCTGCCACATCCCCACGAGAACGCCCACCCCGGCAGCGGCGAGCACGCCGACCCACCAGGGTAGCCCGTTCTTCACCACGAGCACCGCTGCCACGGCTCCGGTGAGCGCGACGACCGAACCCACCGACAGGTCGATGTGCCCGCCGATGATCACGATCACCATCCCGATCGCCAGGATGAGGATGTAGGAGTACTGCAGAACGATATTGGTGAGGTTGCCCGGACTGAGGAAGTTCGGGTGCAGGATGGAGAACAGCGCCACCAGCGCCACCAGGGCGATCAGGATGCCGCTCTGCCGCACGTTCCGGGAGATAAGTTCCCGGATGTTACTGATCTCGGTCATGTCGTCACGTCGTCCTTCTCCATGGTCATCAGGGCCATGAGTTGTTCCTGCGTGGCCTGCTCCACCGGCAGTTGGCCGGTGATGCGCCCGGAGGCGAGGGTGTAGATCCGGTCGCAGATTCCGAGGAGTTCGGGCAGTTCGGAGGAGATCACGATGACTGCTTTGCCGTCGGCGACCATGCGATTGATGATGGTGTAGATCTCGTACTTGGCTCCGACGTCGATCCCGCGGGTGGGTTCATCAAGAATGAGCACGTCGGGCTCGGTGTAGAGCCACTTGGATAGCGCCACCTTCTGCTGGTTACCGCCGGAGAGATTCCCGACGACGGTCAGCACGGTGGGGGTTTTGATGTTGAGGCTGGTGCGGTACTCCTCGGCGACCTTGAGTTCCTCGTTGCCGTTCACCCACCCGTTGCTGGATAGCTTGTGCAAGCCGGCCGCGGAGATGTTGCGGCGCACGTTCTCGATCAGGTTGAGTCCGAAGCGTTTGCGGTCCTCACTGACGTAGGCCACGCCGTGGTCGATCGCCTCGCTGACCGAACGCATCCGCACCTCTTCTCCGCGCACGAACACGCGCCCGGAGATATCTCGCCCGTAACTGCGCCCGAACAGGCTCATCGCCAACTCGGTGCGCCCGGCTCCCATGAGTCCGGCGATGCCGACGACTTCGCCGGCGCGGACGGCGAAGGTGGCGTTATCGACCACGAGCCTGCCGGCCTGGTTGGGGTGATAGACGGTCCAGTCCTCCACGCGCAGCACCTCCTCTCCGATGGTGGAGGTGCGGTCGGGATAGCGATGCTCAAGGTCACGGCCGACCATGCTGCGGATGATCCGTTCCTGGGTGGCCTCCGGAGAGGACATGTCCAGGGTTTCGATCGTCCGCCCGTCCCGGATGATCGTGGTCCGGTCGGCGATGGCGGCGATCTCCCCCAACTTGTGGGAGATCATGATGCAGGTGATCCCCTGGGCGTTCAGTTGCCGCAACAGCCCGAGCAGGTGCTCGGAGTCGGTGTCGTTGAGGGCCGCCGTCGGCTCATCGAGGATGAGGAGCCGCACGTTCTTGGACAACGCCTTGGCGATCTCCACCAGTTGCTGCTTGCCCACGCCGAGTTGGCCCACGGGGGTGGTGGGCTGCTCGCCGAGCCCCACCTGCGCCAGCAGGTCTGCCGCCTTGGAGTTCGTCGCATGCCAGTTGACCAGACCGGCCCGGCCCCGCGTCTCGTTGCCGAGAAAGATGTTCTCCGCCACCGACAGGTGCGGGACCAGGGCGAGCTCCTGGTGGATGATCACCACCCCGTGTGCCTCACTGTCGTTGATCGACCCGAAGCGCACCTCCTGGCCGTCCAGATAGATCTCACCGTCGTAGGTGCCGTGCGGGTACACCCCGGACAACACCTTCATCAGGGTCGATTTACCGGCTCCGTTCTCCCCGCAAATCGCGTGCACCTCACCCCTGCGGACCGCCAGATTCACGTCCTGCAGCGCCTTGACGCCAGGGAAGGTCTTGGTGATGGAGCGCATCTCCAAGATGTTCTCGGTCATCCCGCCTCACTCTTGGCCCGACCCCACGGAGTGCGGCGCCGCACCCAACCGGGGGCGGCACCGCACCCATGAGGATTATTGGCCCTGTTCGACCTGCTCCTCGGTGTAGTAGTCGCTGTCCACCAGCAACTCGGTGATGTTGCCGGCGTACACGATGTCTGACTCCAGCAGGTACGAGGGCACCACCTTCACACCGTTGTTATAGGTCTCGGTGTCGTTCGCCTCCGGTTCCTCCCCGGCCAGGAAGGACTCCGCGGCGGTGACGGCCTGCGTGGCCAGTTTGCGCGTGTCCTTGAAGATCGACGCGAACTGCACATCCTGATCGATCAGGGCCACCGAGGCGATCTCGGCGTCCTGGCCGCTGACCACAGGCAGGCCCTCGCTAAGGGTCGGCCCGTATCCGGCACCTTGCAGCGCAGTGATCACCCCGCGCGAGATCCCGTCGAACGGGGAGAGGATGCCATGCAACTCCTCCCCGCCGCTGTAGGTGGAGGTGAGCAGGTCCTCCATCCGGCGCTGGGCAGCCTCCTGGCTCCACCGCAGGGTAGCCACGGTGTCGAAGTCGGTTTGGCCCGAGGGCACGACTAGCGTGCCGTCCTCCAGGTAGGGCTCGAGGGTCTCCATCGCACCGTCGAAGAAGAACCCGGCGTTGTTGTCATCCGGGGAGCCGGCGAACACCTCGATGTTCAGCGGACCCTCGGGAGCGTCGGGGTTCTCCGAGCCGTCCTCGTTGAGGAGTCCGAGGCCAACCAGTAACGACGTGGCCTGCTGCACTCCGACGTTGTAGTTGTCGAAGGTGACATAGAAGTCCACGTTCTCGCTGCCGTTGATGAGGCGGTCGTATGCGATCACGGGGATGCCTGCCGCCCCAGCGGCGTCCAGTTGGCTGGTCAGGGCGGTGCCGTCGATCGAGGCGATGATCAGCAGGTCTACACCCTGGATGATCATCTGGTCGATCTGCTGGGTCTGGGTAGGGATGTCATCGTTGGCGAACTGCAGGTCGACGTTGTAGCCAAGTTCCTCCAGTTGGCTCTGCACCGCATCGCCGTCGGCGATCCACCGCTCCGACGTCTGGGTGGGCATGGCCACGCCGATCGTCTGCTCACTTGCCGGCGGTGCTTCTTCGCCACCTGCTTCGTCGGCGGGCGCGGTATCACCACCACCGCCGGCACCCTCACCACCACAGGCGGCAAGCGCCAACGCCATGGTGAGGCCCGCTGCAACTACCGCGAACTTCCGTGTACGCATTCTTCTTCTCCTCAAGAGCGAAGTGTGACTCTGCCCTCGGTGCGCGATTCCTGCCGGTTCGTGCGTGGAACGGCGGGGTCGCGCCCCTCGGGTGCCGCCTCCGGTGGCGAATGTTCACGCTAACATTCTGACACGGCGCAAGGAAGGATGTCACGCTCCCCAACACGGCCATGGTTGCGATTCGGTAACGCGCCGGCACGGTGCACCGAGGCACCGAGGCACCAGAGCGTGGCACGGCGGGCTGGCGCCTCAGAACGGGCTAGCGCTGCAACGGCGCCGAACTTCCGGCTGGTCAGGTAGGGGACCGGACGGCGTAGTGGACGTGGATGACGCCGTTGCGGAACCGTCCGTGGTCGAGCAGTTCGAGGTTTAGATGCATGCCACGTGGTAGCGCGGGTTTGCCACCGCCCACGACCACGGGATACAGCAGCAGCACGCATTCGTCCACGAGCCCGCGGCGGAACGCCTCGGCGCCGATGGCAGCCCCGCCGATGCTCAGGTTTCCGTTACTGGATTGCTTGAGCCGCTGGACGGCTGCGGGCTGGAACTGTCGCTCTATCCTGGTTCGCGCCGTCGACACGTCCGCGAGGGTGGAGGAATAGACAACCTTGTCCGTCCCGCGCCAGATCTCCGCGTAGTCGCGGACGACGGCCGGCTCGCCCCGCAGCCAGTCATCGTCCTCCCACACGCGCATCGTCTCGTACATGCGGCGGCCGTACAGCGAGGTACCGATGCCCCGCTCGTGGGCGTTCCAGAACTCGTGCACCTCGTCGTCGGGCACGGACCAGTCGAAGGATCCGTTCTCGTCCTCGAGGTACCCGTCGAGTGAGACATTGGCTGCGTAGATCAGTTTGCCCATGAGTGCCTCCGGCCCGAGAGTTACAGAGTGCGGTGCCTTTGCGGCGTCGTCAAGGGTCGGCATCCCCGTCAAGGGGTCAGCACGCTGCCGGGGGCTTGGGGCGCCGTTGTCCCGGGATGAACGAGAGGCGGTGGCGCACTGGGCGCCACCGCCTCCATGGACGAAGAGCGGGGCCGTCAGGCCGGGACGTTCTCCCGCACGGCGGCCAGGACCTGGTCGTAGAGGCCGCGTACGTCTTCAC
>Ga0209487_1001906_pt1 | contig 17229 bp, 16 predicted proteins | sample Poulit2012_FD_187524 | JGI IMG/M metagenome (GOLD analysis project Ga0209487, IMG submission 187524) | Agricultural soil microbial communities from Georgia to study Nitrogen management - Poultry litter 2012 (SPAdes) (version 2) | ecosystem: Environmental > Terrestrial > Soil > Agricultural land...
CTCGGCCCACCCCCGCAGCACCGGCTCGACGGCGTCGGGCTCGAAGCGCAGGACCTCACCGACCAGGTGCGCGGCGATCTCATCGACGTGGTCCCACCACGCGCCGGTGACCAGGTGCCGGTACAGATCCAGCACCTCGGGGGTCCGGTACTCCCGGGCGCTGGGGTGACGGGCGAGCGCGGTGGCGGCGTACCGTTCCTCGCGACGTGCGGCGTCGTCCCATAACTCCCGGATCGTTGCTTCCCACTGCGTACCGTTTTCCAGCGGGTGCCGGGCGACGGCCGCCCGCACGATCCGGCGCACCTGCCCCATCCGCACGCCGTGGAAGGGCATCGTCGACTTCATGTACCGCTGCTGCCCGGCGGCGCGCTCGGGGTCGCCGGCGGCGGCCAAGCCCGCCCTAATGGCGCCGATCAGGTCGTCGTCGGCGCCGCCGGCCACCTGGGCAGTCTCGCGCATGGCGGTCACATCGCCCGGGCGGCGCCGCGCCGCAGTGCCCCGGACCCAAGGGCCACCAACGCGACCGCCATCGCGGCCAGCACTGCCAGTTCCACGCCGATGTCCGCCAGTCCCCCGCTGTGCCGTTGGATCTGCGCGAACGCGTCATATGCCCAGGCGTGCGGGGTGATGTGCGCGACGGTCTGCAAGGTGTCGGGGAAGAGTTCCAACGGGAACATGCACCCGCCGAGCGCGCCGAGCACCAGGCCCAGGCCCACAGAGATTCCGGTGGCCGCACCCTCGTGGTCCACCAATGCGCCGAGCAGCATGGCGGCGCCGGTGGCCACCGCGGCGAACACTGCGATCACCAGCAGCGCGAGCCAGGGGGTGCCGAAATCCACGTCGAACAACCAGATGCTGGCGAGCATGATGTACCCGCCCTGCACCATCGCGATCACCCACCGGCCCAGTACCTGCCCGCCGAGCGCCTGCGCGCTGGTGAGCGGTGCCGCCAGGATGCGACTTTGCACACCGATCCGGCGGGACTGGATGAGCATCACACCGCTGGACAACGTGGACAGGAAGACGAACAGCAACAGCATCGTGGCCGCGGACAGGTCGAACTGGCCCAGGCCGGCGAACTCCTGGGCGATCTCCTCCACGTCCTGTACCTGCAGTTCCACCTCCTGGACGCTTGCCCGGGATTGCTCCAGGGCTCCGGCGGCTTCGGAAGCTTCCACGCCCTGGGCCACGAGCGCGGCTTGCTGGGTCTGTTCCAGTGCGACCGCGTCGATCGCGGTGCGCACCCGCTGTTCGGTGGCCGGCACCCCGGGTGCGGCGATCATCTCCACCTGCGCCGCCTCGCCGTCGGCGTATGCCTCCTCAGCCTCTTGGCTGATGACCACACCGACCTGCGTGCGGCCCCGAGCGACCTGGGTACGCATCTGTTCCGGGTCGGCGGTCTGCACCTGCAGGTCCGCATCGGCGAGTTCCTGGGTGAGGGCACGGTGCAGATCGCCTTGGGCTCCGGCGAGGGTGACTGAGCCGGCCGAGCCGCTGCCGCCGAACTGCAGGCCCAGCACGAACACCAGCAGCATCGGGAAGATCAGCACGAAGAAGATGTTGGACCGGTCCCGCGCAAAACGGCGCAGTTCGGTGCCGGCGATCGCCAGCGTCGCTCTCATGCCTGCTCCGTCCCGGTCATAGTTCCGCACCCCGATCCGGCACCAACCGGGAGGCGACGGTGCACACCACGGCGAATCCGAGCATGGTCAGCAGCGGTGCGGTCAGATCTGCTAGTCCCCCGCCGCCGGCGGTGATGCCCAGCCCTCGGGTGAACGCCCCGATCGGGTTGAGGTCCAGCAACCGCCCGGCAAGCCCGCCGGAGGAGGTGATCTGGAAGAACGCGCCGCCGAACATGCCCAGCACGACGGCGAGGATCGCCTGGGCGACGCTGGCTTGTTCCGAGGTGCGCGCCAGGCGCGCCACCACGAAGGTCAGGGACGTGGCGGCGGCCACCACGCACAGCACCAGTAATCCCACCAGCGGCACCGACCCGAAGGAAACCCCGAACAACATGCTCCCCACTCCCAGGAGCACCCCGGTGGCCACCACCCCGATGACGTAGGCGGACAGCGCCTTGGCGGTGACGATCACCCCGGGGCGCAGCGGCATGGACCGCAGCCGGGCCAGGGTGCCTCGCTCACGTTCGTTGATCAGCGCGATCACCCCGAACCCGACGGTGAACAGCAGGAACAGCCCCGCCTGGCCGGCCACCATGGTGCCGCTGACGGACAGTTGTTCACTGGCGGTGCGCCCCTGCACCACCTCCACCGCCGGGGCCGCCGAGCCGACCTGCTCGGCGATCTGGGCCAACTGGTCCGGCTGCAACCCCAGTTGCGCGCCCGCAGCGGTGGTGACGGCCGTCGCGGTGAGGCGATCGGTCACGCCGTCCACCACGGCGATGAGGATGTCGATCTCCAGGCCGCTACCGGGGGCGCGGATGAGGTCCACCTCGGTGGCCCGCCCCTCGCGGACGGCGGCCCCGAAACCCTCGGGTAGTACCAATCCCAGGTCGGCCTGCTCATCCTCGGCCAGATCGCGTACCTGCGCGACCGGCACCGCCTGCACGGTCACGTCCAGACCGGGCACCTGCGTCAGGGTCTCGACCACCACGAGGCCCAGTTCGTCGTCGTCGGCTACTGCCGCCGCCACGGTGACCGGGTTCAGTTCGATCTCTTCGGTCTGGAACACCAGGTTCATCACCGACATCAGCGCGATCGGCACCACCAGGCCGAAGATCAGCACCGAGCGGTCCCGCAGTCGCTGGCGCAGATCCCCGGCGGTCAGCGTGAGCAGTTCGCGCATGGTCAGTCCCGCAGCGCCCGGCCGGTCAGGTGCAGGAACACCGATTCCAGGTTTGGCCGGGAGATCTCCACGTCGGTCAGATCCATTCCCGCACCGCCTGCCGTGGTGACCACACCGGCCACCGCGGTGGGGGCCTCACGCACCTGCAGCGTCAGCCCGCGGCCGACCTCGGCCACTTTGTGCACGGCGGGAAGGGCCTGCAGGCGTGCCGCCGCGGCTGCGAGGTCGCCGGTGCCGGCCAGGCGGATCTCGTCCAGTTCACCCACGATCTGGATGAGTTGGCTCCGGGTGCCCTCGGCCTGGATCCGCCCGGCGTCGATGATGGCGATCCGGTCGCAGAGCCGCTCGGCCTCCTCCATGTAGTGCGTAGTGTACAGCACCGCCATCCCGGCACCGGACATCGCCTCCACCGATTCCAGGATTGCGTTGCGGGATTGGGGGTCCACACCCACGGTCGGCTCGTCCAGGATCAGCAGGTCCGGTTGGTGCAGCAGCCCGATGCCGATATTGAGGCGTCGTTTCATCCCGCCGGAGAACTTCTTGCTCGGTTCCTTGGCGCGGTCGGCCAGCCCGATGAGTTCGAGCACCTCGGCGACGCGGCGCCGCAGTTCCCCGCGCCGGAGGCCGTGCAGCCGGCCGAAGAACATCAGGTTCTCCCGAGCGCTCAGTTCGGGGTAGATGGCCAGTTCCTGCGGCACCAGGCCCAGGTGACGTTTGGGGGCCACGCGCTCGGGCCCCATGTGGTCACCGCGCACCAGCACGGTGCCCGCGTCGGCATCCAGGAGGCCGGCGACGATGGAGATCGCGGTGGTCTTGCCCGCGCCGTTGGGTCCCAGCAGGCCGTAGGTCTCCCCGGGGGAGACGGCGAAGGAGACGCCGTCGACGGCGGTCAGGTCACCGAACCGCCGGACCAGATCGGATACCTCCAGGACCGCGGTTCCTCGCGACGTGACCTGGGGCGTTGCTGTGTCCATCGCAACCTTTCGCTCATGTGCGCGTGAATTCTGGCACACGACCGAACGGCCCCGGAAGGAAATTCCCGGTGCGGGCGTACCGAACGCCGCTGCCTACCGGGCGGCTCGGAACCGCGCCGCCCATCGTTCCCACGGCGGCAGATGGGCCCAGTTGCGGCTCAGGGTGCGAAACGCACGAGCAAATCGACGGCGCATCTGGCCCCACCCGATCACGCTGCGCCCGGACACTCCCACTCGCAACGACCGGTGCAGCCCGATCCCGCGGTGCGGACCGAGCGCGAAGGCAAGATCCAGGTCATCGTGCACCTCGGCGTCGTCCCGGTGCACCCGGTGACGCACCTGGCGCCAGGCGGCCGTCCGCAGCGCCATATTCGACCCCCACAGCGGCCGGTGCCCGAGGGCCGCCGTGCACAGCAGGTAGTACGCGCCCAGGTAGACCGCGGCGACGATCCCGCCGGCCCGGGGCCACTCGTAGAACCGTCCGAGCCCGGTGACGGCGTCATACTCCTCGGCGGCAAGCAGTCCCTGCACGCTCTGCACCCAGGTCGGCGGGGGCAGCGAGTCGGCATCCAGCCTGGCGATGATTTCTCCGCGGGCGGCGTCGTAACCGGCGGCAGCGGCTTGCGGGATGCCCACTCGCGGTTCGTGCACCACCTCGGCCCCGTGGTCCCGTGCCACCTGGGCGGTGTGGTCGGTGGACGCGTTGTCGACCACGATGACCTCCAGCGGTGGCACCTGCTGGCGGCCCAACGCCCGCAGGCACCGCTCCAACGCCGCGGCGTCGTTGCGGGCGGGGATGACGACGCTGACCGACGGGAGCGACCTGTCCGAAGCGGCCAACCGCGCCTCCTCACCCATCGCTGCCGGCCCACCGCCGCGCGAACACCCGCCCGGGCCGCCCTAGTGCCTGCCCGGGCCGCGCTAGCACCCAGCCGGCCAGTGCCGAACCGAGCGCCCCGGCCACCAGGTCGCCGATGGTGTCCCCCGGTGAGACCTCGATGCGGGTGCTCACGTACAGGTGACCGATCCACTCGGCCACCTCCCACAGCACCGCCAGCGACGTACCCACACACGTGGTGGCGATCCAGACCGCCCACCTGCTGCGTGCGTTTGATCCGGCCGGGACCATCCGCGCCCGGCGCATGGGGTGGACCGCCGCGGCCGCGATCAGCCCGGTCACCACGAAGTGCGCGAGTACATCGGCCCACCAGTACCGCTCATACCAATGCAGGGCACTGGCCCAGGCTGCCGCCTGCAACCCCAGACTCAGCATCGCCTGCAGCGACACCGGCACCTGCAGCACCCGGACCAGCACCAACCCGCCGAGCACCGCGGCGAACACGGCCACCGCCACCCAGTCGTAGAACAACGCCATGGCGAGCAGCCCGCCCAGAGCGAGGACATCGGTGATGTGACCCGCGAGCCGTTGCGGGCGGGAGCCTTCGATCAGCAGGATCGCGGCGGCCGGTCGGTCAGCCGACGACGGCGCGCCGGCGGTTGCAGGCCCGCGCCCGCCATGCGGTTGCGTACCGGGCCCGCCCGGGCGCGCCGTACGCAGGTCCGCGCCGCTCACCGCCGGCCCCCGGTAGCCACCGCGCGCGCCACGAGCCACCCCTTCGTTGTGTTGGGCACCCGCACCCGGGCGGTGCGGATCTGCGCCGCGGGCGTGGTGCGCAAACCGTTCGCGAGTTCACCGAACAGCGAGTGGGCGGCTCGGACGGCGCGGCGGCTGCTCGGCGGCAACCGGTTCAGCACGGCTTCGGCGGCGCGCAGGTCTGCGTCGATCTCATCGAGCAGCTCGTCCCGGTGGGCGTCGGTGAACGCCTCGGGGTCCAGGCCGGGGAAGTAGGTGCGGCCCAGGCCGTCGTGGTCCTGGCCGAGGTCCCGCAGGAAGTTGACCTTCTGGAAGGCTGCTCCGAGCCGGATGGCGCCCGGGGCGAGGAGGGCGTAGAGCCGCTGGTCGCCGGCGCAGAACACCCGCAGGCACATCAGTCCCACCACCTCGGCCGAGCCGTGCACGTAGGTGTCCAGGCTCTGGCGGTCGTGAGTGTGCACGTCCAGGTCGGTGCGCATCGAGTCGAAGAACGGTGTGATCAGGTCCGCCCCGATCGCGAACCGGCGGGCGGTGCGGGCGAAGGCGTGGACCACGAGGTTGGCGCTCCAACCGGTGCAGATCGCCCGCACGGTTTCGGTGTGCAGCGCATCCAACATGTCGGCGCGGTGGGCCGCCGGGAGGTTCACCCGTGGGTCATCGACGATCTCATCGGCTACCCGCACCAGGGCGTAGATGTTGCGTACGTGGTCCCGTTCGGGCTGGTGCAGCAGCCGGCTGGCCCATCCGAAGGAGGTGGAGTAGGAGTCGATCACCACTGCCGCGCTGCGACTGGCGACGGTGTGATAACTCGTCGCTGGGCGTGCGCGGCGGCGGGGCAGGATCATTGCCCTCGACGCTCCTGACGAAGGCGCAGCACGATCGTGGCCAGCGCCACCAACACCGCCGCGATCACCGCTGCGACACTCACCGGCAACGACTCCGGTTCGCCGGAACTGCGGGCCACCGCGATCCAGCTCAGGCCCCACACCAGCGTGGCGGACACGGCTAGCCGTCCCCGGCCGGCCACCGCCATCGCGATGCCGATCGCAGCCACTGCCGCGATCACCACCACCGCCCACACCTCGGGGTACCCGCCGCCGGTGAACCCGGCGCCGGCCAGCGCCGCCGCGATGTTCGCCGCGGTGGCCACGCACACCCAGCCCAGGTACAACCCGAGCGTGCCGTCGGCCACCACGGCCTCCACCCGAGTGCGGGGCCGGGCGCTGAGCAGCCGCCGGAACACCGCTGCCAGCACCACCACGAGCGCGGCGATCACCACCACGCTCACCCAGATCAGGTCCCCCTGCACGGACAGGATCCAGGCCGCATTCAGCAGCAGTGAGGCCACCACCAGCCAGCCCAGGCGGCGCGGGTCGCTGCGGTCCCACCACTGCCACAGGGTGTAGGCACCCAGGCCGATATAGATGACTGTCCACACCGAGAACGCGGTGGAGGCCGGAGCAAGATGGGTGGCGTCGGTGGACAGCAGCCCGCCGGCGGCCTCGGAGATCGGGGTGCCGCCGAACACCCCCACGCCGATCATCGAGCCGACCAGGCACACCAGATAACTCACGGTGACCGTGATGCGCCGGGCAAGGGCGCCGTTGCTGGACGTGTCGCTCGCTGCGGCGGTGGAGTTCGAGGGGTTGGTGGAGTTGGGGGTAGGGGATCGGGTCATGCCGGCACTCTCTTCGGGGTTGGCTCCTGATCGCCCCCGGCGACCGCCTCATCCCTGGGGATGCGCGACTGCCACGGCCACCAGACGGGCCGACCGATGTCGTACACGATTCCCGAGACCAGCAGACTTCGCACGATGAAAGTGTCGATGAGCACTCCGACGGCCACGATGAACGCCAACTGCACCAGGAACAACAACGGGATCACCACCAGCGCGCTGAACGTGGCGGCCAGCACCACGCCCGCTGAGGTGATCACGCCGCCGGTCATGGCCAGGCCCCGGCGAACCCCGGCCCTGGTGCCGTGGGTGAGGGACTCCTCCCGCACCCGGGTCATGAGGAAGATCGAGTAGTCGATGCTCAGGGCCACCAGGAAGATGAACCCGTACAGCGGCACCGAGGCATCCGCGCCGGGGAAGTCGAAGACGTGGTTGAAGAAGATCGCGGCCAGGCCCATCGTCGCGGCGAAGGACAACACGTTCACCGTCAGGATCACCAGCGGTGCCACGATCGCCCGCAGCAGCACCACCAGCATGATGAAGATGACGGCCAGCACCAGCGGCACGATCGTGCGCAGGTCCTGGGCGGCGGCCTCCTGGGTGTCCAACCGCTCCGCCGCGGCCCCGCCCACCAGAGCCTGCTCGTCCACCTCCTGCACTGCGGTGCGCACCTGGCCGGCGACCTGCGTGGCTTCCTGACTCTCCGCCGTCGCCTCCGTGGCCGCCTCGATCTGCACCCGCCCGTCGACCACTACGGGAGCACCGTCGTCGTCGGCAGTGATCGCGGCGCCCTCGATGCCCTCCACCGCTTGGATCTCCTCGAGTGCCTCCTCGGCAGCGTCCTCGGTGGTGATCACCTGGATCGGGTCCACCTGGCCGGCGTCGAAGTGCTCGGCGAGGACCTGTTCCCCCGTGACCGAATCCACCTCGTCCAGGAACACATCCGCCTCGCCGGTGCCCTCGGCCTGCAAGGTGGGCAGGAACGCGGCGAGCCCGAGGAGCACGACGGCGGTGCTCGCCCAAACCACGCGCGGGCGGCGGGTGACGAACGCGGCCACCCGGTTCCACACCCGCCCGGCGTCCTCGGCCGCAGCCTCGGCGTCCGGGTCGAACGCGGGCACCTTGGGCCAGAACAGCGCGCGGGAACGGCCGCCGGCGATCAGCAGCACCGCGGGTAGCAGGGTGAGCGCGGACAGCACCGCGGCGGCGATCCCGATCGCCCCGACCGGGCCCAGGCTGGCGTTGGAACTCAGGTCCGACAACAGCAGACACAGCAGCCCGGCGATCACCGTGCCGGCACTGGCCACGATCGGGGGCACCGAGGCACGCCAGGCCACGCGCATCGCCTCGCGGGGCAGTTCGTGGTGGCGCAGTTCCTCCCGGTACCGGGCCACCACGAGCAGGGCGTAGTCGGTGGCGGCGCCGATCACCAGGATCGACAAGATGCCCTGGCTCTGCCCGTTCAGCACCAGCACGCCCGCCCCGGCCAGGGGCTTGACCACCAGGGCGGCGGCGCACAGTGCGAACACCGAGGTCGCCAGCACCGCGAACGGCAGGATGGGCGAACGGTAGACCAGCACCAGGATGATGAAGACCACCACGAGCGCCACGGCCAGCAGCACCCCGTCGATGCCGCTGAAGGCGCCCAGCAGGTCCGCCACGAACCCGGCCGGGCCGGTCACCCAGACCTGTAACCCCTCGCCGGCCAGGGAGTCGGCGGCCAGGTCCCGCAGGTCGTCGACGACGACGGAACCGATGCGGTCTCCGGTATCACCGAGGAATTCATCGGACTGCTCCTCGGCGATGGGGACCGGGATCATCAGCGCTTCGCCGTCCTCGGACGGGACGACGACGACCTGACCGTCCAGCACGTCGGCTACCGGGGTGCCGTCGGGCAGTTTCCGGTCGGGGATGGCCCCGGCGGCCTCCTCGGCGGCGGCGAAGTGTTCCTCGGTGACCTGCCCGCCGTCCTCCGGGATGGCGATGAGCAGCGCCGGGAGGATCTCGTTCTCGGTGAACTCCGCAGCGAGTTCCCCCGCGCGGGTGGACTCGGCCGTCTCCGGCAGGAACGCGGCGTCGTCGTTCTCCTGCACCTGGGACAGGTTGCCCTGCGCGATGCCGCCGAAGGCGCCGATGGCCAGCCAGCCGCCGAGTACGACGACGAGGAGAAACGCCCGCAGCACTGAGCCGCCCGTCCCGGAATTACTGCGGTGCCGGGCGCCGCCAGAGCGATTACTAAGCATGTTTAGTAATCGTAGGGAGGTTACGGCGATGCGCAACCGGCAAACGTCGATTCGCCCGGTGACACACAGCACATTAGCCGCCGGTGATTCGATCCACACTGCGGCGCAGCCCACGCCTGGGATGATGAGCAGCGTGGCAGCACGCGAACGCACCGAGCAGCAGGCTGCCGGCAACGGCACCGCCGGCGAACCGATGGCGGCCTATCCCCCGCCGGAATCGTGGCCGACCGGCCGGCTGCTGTCCGCCGCAGCGCGCCGGGTGGAACGCGCGTGGGACGCCTACCTGGAGGAGTGGGGCCTCACCCACGCCTCGGTGCCGGTGTTGGTGGTGCTCACCCGTGGCTCCTTCTCCCAGCGGGAGATCGCGGCCCAGATGCACGTGACGGAGCAATCGATCGGCCGTGTGCTGCGCGGGCTGCAGGAGTTGGGGTACATCACCCGGGAGCCGCATGCCTCAGACCGACGACGACGGCTCGTCACCCTGACGCAGGCGGGCCGCGACGCCCTGATCGCCTTGGATCAGGCACATGTCGTCGAGGGGCTCATCGGGCAGAGCCTGAGCCCGGACGAGACCGCCCGACTGCGCCACCTGCTGGTGCGGATGCTCGCCGACCTGCCCCTGCCCGAGCAGCGCGACGAGGTCTAGTCAACTCAGCGCGCGGACGGGCCAACTGCGCGGACGGGCCTCAGACGCACAACCCGTCGCTGACTCCGCGGCTGCAGATGAAGGTCCGCTGCACCTGGCTGACCTCGACGCCGTCGGCGGTGTCCTCGACGTGGATCTCCAAGCGCTCCCCATAGGTGGCATCGTCGAAGAACGGGAAGACATCGACCCGGTACACCGGGCTGTCCGCCGGTGTCTGGATCAGCACCCACTGCGGCGTCTCGGACTCCAAGGCGTGTTCGTCCACCCGTTCCTGGGCGATGTCGGCGACGAGTCCGACGGCATCCTCCTGTCCGCCGTACTGGTCGAACGCACCGGTGATGTCCTCGCCGGGCTCGGCGAGGTAGCCGAGGTAGCGACTGTTCACCCACCCGACACCGCCGGCGAGTTCGATCTCCGCCCACAGGCCGTGCTCCACCGAACGTTCCCGCCCCGCCAGCACAGCCCCCCCGGTCGGCGAGAGCCGGCCCACTTCCTGTGCGGTGTGGTCCGGTAACGCGCGAACGAAGAGCACGTCGCCGTCCGGCACGCCGACCACATCGACTGCGGCGCCCTGCTCGCTGAAGTACAGACCGAAGTCACTGCCGGGCAACTCCTCGTCGGGCACCGGGTCGGCTCCCTGGCGCTCCGGCGCCGCGGCGTCGTCATCAGCGCCGGTGCCCTTCGTGTCCTCCGAGCGCCCCTCCGGCGCGTCTTCCAGTTCCGCCTCCGGCTCGTCGGTCGCCGTCCCCTGTGGTTCCGCTTCGGGCTCCTCGGTGACGGTCGCTCCCTCGGGCGGGTCCGAGTCCGTCGTACCGCCGCAGGCGGCCAGCACCAGCGCCGCCGCTGCTGCTGCAACGAGGAGACTGCGTGGGACGCGGTGGGGTGTCAGGCGCATCGGACCTCCGGCGGGATCGGATTTTAGGACTTCACCATCACACACGCGTCCAGGTTCGCCCGGGCAGGCGGGGTGGCGTTTCGGCTCCAGTGGCGGACCACCGAGCGCGCTGTTACACAAGAAAACCCGGTGAGCACGATCTGAAGGAGGTTTGCGATGAGCACGATCGAGGAATCCATCGAGGTGGACGTCCCGGTCAGCACCGCCTATAACCAGTGGACCCAGTTCGAGTCCTTTCCGCAGTTCATGGACGGCGTGGACTCCATCACCCAGATCGACGACACCCGCAACCGCTGGGTAGTAACTGTGGGCGGGCAGACGCGCGAGTTCGAGACCGAGATCACCGAGCAGCACCCCGATGAGCGGATCGCCTGGCGCAGCGTCACCGGCGACACCCGCCACGCCGGCGTCGTCACCTTCCACCGCATCAGCGACCAACAGACGCGCGTGATGATCCAGATGGACTGGGAACCCGAGGACGCCGCGGAGAAGGCCGGTGCCGCGGTCGGTGCCGACGCCCGTCAGATCAAGGCCGACGCCAAGCGCTTCAAGGAGTTCATCGAGAGCCGCGGGGTGGAGACCGGCGGATGGCGCGGGGACGTCGACCAGCCCTGAGCGGCTGCACTGCTCCGCGCCGCTGAGTCCGCAGGCCGGTGAGAGCCGGGCCGGTGAGTCCGCAGGCCGGTGAGCAGCCGGGCCGGTGAGTTGCGCCCGTACTCGCGCTAGCGTGGGACGGCGATGACATCAGTTGAGCAGGTCACCATCACCCGGGCGGAGGGCACGTCCTTCACCGTCCGACTACACCCGTCGCCCGCGCCCCAACCCCCTGAACCCTCGATAGCGGACAGCACCGCGTGCCCGGCCGAGGTAACGACGGCCGGGGCGCCGGTAGTGCTCATCGTCCCCGCGATGGGCGTACGCGCCGGCTACTACGGCAAACTCACCGAAGCGATCCGCGAGGCCGGCCTGACCGCAGCCGTCACCGAGTTGCGCGGCCATGAGGAATCCGGTGGCCGCACGCCCTCGCGTCGCTATGACTACGGGTATGCCGATTTGCTCGATGACGTGAACGCTGCGGTGATCGCCGTCCGGCAACGGCTGCCCGGCGCGCCGGTCTACCTGCTCGGCCATTCGCTGGGCGGACACCTGGGCATGGTCCACGCCGGGCAGAACCCGGGACACCTCGCGGGCCTGCTGCTGGTGGCCAGCGGTTCGGTGTGGTGGCGGCTGTGGCACCCGGGGATGTACCTGGTAGGCGTCGTGGTCAGTGCAATGTCGAGGATCTTCGGCTACTTCCCGGGCCACCGGGTCAAATTCGGCGGCCGGGAGGCCAGGCAGCAGATGCTGGACTGGACGCGGTTCAACCGGACCGGTCGGCTGGAGTTCGGCACGCCGCGGGTGAATCACGACCCGGCGATCGCCGAGGTCGATCTGCCGGTGCTGGGGATGTCATTCGCGGGCGACGGGTTCGCCCCCGCCAAGGCAGTGGACGGGCTGCTCGCGAAGATGCCGAAGGCTCAGGTCACGCGCCTGCACGTGGGTGAGGGCACGGAGCCGCCGGGCCATCTGCGGTGGGCACGGCGCCCGGAGGTGGTGCTGCCGGACCTGGTGGCGTGGATCAAGGAGCAGGCAGCCCGTCGCGCCGAGCGATGATGTGATCGTTCGGGTCCCGACGCGCAGGCGTCGATGGCCGCGTCGTAAGCGATCCGCGGCGGCGCCGTCGCCGCTGTCCCGGAGTAACTCGGCCTAATGCCGCGAGCGCCTCCAGCACGGGCTGACCGGGCAGCAGTTCGCCGCCAGTTCCGCCAGCCGGACCGCATCATCTGCCTGCTGGCCAAGCAGCCGTGCCCAGTGCTCACGCCAGACCTCGTCCAAGACGTACTCGGGCATTACCGCACCGCCCTGTGCCCGGCCCTGGTTAGTACGGGTCCATAACTGGGGAGATCTGGATGTCATACGGGGGTAGCACCTGCAGGAGTTCCACCAGCACATCCAGGTGCGGCGCCTCGATCAGGAAGAACCCGCCCAGGCCCTCCAGCGCCTCGGCGTAGGGACCTTCGGTCAGGGTGACCTTGCCGCCGCGGGTGCGCATCACCGTCGCGTCGGCCTGCCCGTCGTTGAGCGCCTCGCTCGCGAGGATCTGCACGCCATCGCGCGCGGCGCAGGCGGCGTCGAACTCCTCGAACTTACCCATCGCCGCCGCTTGCTCGTCGTCCGTCATGGACTCCCACGGCGCCACCTCGCCGTCTCCGATCAGCATCACCAGGTACTTCATCGTTCTGTCCTTCCGTCCGGACGGCGGATACCGTCATCTGGCCGACGGCGGAGGCCGTCGCGAGTCCGACGGCGGATGCCGTCACCATGATGTCGCGCAGGGGGCACAGAAATCGACAGTTCGTGGAGAAATTTCGTGTGCGGCGGCGCTGGGGGTGCTGGTATCTACCGGCCGGTCGCCCGTGCGGAACACATCACTGAAGTGCGACGTCGAACGCACGTTCTGATGAATGTCAGTGGTCGTCGATACCGTTGAGACATGTCCAGCACAGCCGCTCCGGACCCGGGATCCTCTTCCTCGGGGACCAACTCCTGCGCGGCTCGCGAGCGGGCAGCGCGAGAGTTGGCCGGGGTGTATCCGCAAGAGCGGACCGTCGAGCGGCTCAAGCGCTACCTCAACAGCGACACGACCAACCCCGGCGTCCTACTGGAGATGGCGGCGTGCACCAAACGACTGCGGTCGAACCTGGACGGCGTCGAGGCGGAAGTCCTGCAGCGGTTGCAGGACGCGCGTCCCGGCGACGCGCTGGGAGAGGAGGTCGCCGCCCGGTACACCGTCACCACTTTGGCGGCGGACCGGCTGTTGAACCGAGCAGCCGCGTTGGACGAGTACCTGGAGGTGCACCTGGCGCTCCTCGGTGCGGAGATCGACGCGCAGAAAGCGGATGCATTCATCGACGGGACCAAAACCCTGCCCACCGCACAGGCCCGGGCCATTCACCGTGCATTGCTGCCCGGGGCTCCGCACCTCACCGTCGGACAGTTGCGCCACCGGCTCCGGGCGGCCGCCTTGGCAGTAGATGCGGACCTGGCTCAGGAACGGCACACGGAGGCAGTGGCGAATCGGTCAGTGAGCCTGACGCCGGCTGACGACGGGATGGCGTACCTGACGTTCTACGTTTCAGCCCCGGATGCGGTGGCGGCGATGACCACGCTGGATGCCTTGGCCGTGAAGAACGGTCCCGGTGATGATCGTCCCATCGGTGCGCGGCGGGCCGATGAGTTCATGGACCTCATCCACCAGGCGATGGTCACTGGAAAAACGCCTGACGGCTCCCCGGTGCCGACCCAGCAACGCAAACGCCCGCATCTGGTCATCACGGTCGCCCAGTCCACACTCGACGGCGAGGATGACGCCCCCGGGTATCTCGCCGGGTACGGGCCGCTGTCGGCAGAGATCGTTCGCCACCTTGCTTCGGATGAGCGGGAGGACTGCGGTGTTGTTCCCCCCGATGTAACCACTTCGCCAGACGACGACACCACCGCCACTTGCGAGGCCGGCGACGCCCAGCGTGCCGATGCTGTCGGGTCAGGTGCGCAGCCGATCGCACCCGGCACACGGTCAGTCGCACCCGGCACGCCGACCACCGTGGCGCCCACGGATGCCTTCAGCGGCACACTCCTGCCACCGCCTCGAGCGGTGAACACACCGTCCGGCTGCAGCACGGCAGACCCCTTCGGGCTGGTATCGCGCCTCGCGAAGCACGCTGATCCGGTGACCGCTCTTGCCGCCCTGGGCATCCTGAGCAGCAACGCCTATCAACCCGGCACGGCGCTGCGCGAACACGTGCTCTTGCGAGATGTCACCTGCCGGTTCCCCACCTGCCGGCAACCGGCCCGCCGCTGCCAGATCGACCACATCATTCCGTTCGATTCGGCACGTCCTGCCTGGGCCCAGACCTATGCCGGCAACCTGCACGTGCTGTGCCAGCGACATCATCAACTTAAAACTGCCGGACTATGGAATGTGCACCGGGATCACGCCGGCGACACACATTGGAGTTCGCCGCTGGGCTACCGATACATCCGCCCGGCCGAGGTGGTCGATCCGACTCACGATCTGCCGGCGCTGCGCCTGGCCGTGCACGCGATCATGTCCGAACACGCCGATCAACCCGAGGTCCTCAACCGACCCGCACCGTTGGATGCCGCGATCGTGAGCCCGGCGGAACTCGCCGAGCACCTGTGCACTGAGCCGGGCCATGCCCTGCCCGGCCGATGCACATGTGCGGAGCAGGTCGACACCGTGGCAGCGATCGAGGAAAGACTGGCTGCACGTACGCCTGGGCAGCCTCGTGTCTCGGTGTTGGAACTCCTCAGGGCGGCCGCGAAGCGGTGGGCGGACGACACCGAAGCCAAGAAGCGAGCCGAGGCCAGGAAGCCAGCCGAGATCACGGGGCGCTCCGCAGAGGCAGAAACACGCGAATCGCGGCAACCCGGCGAACCTCGCGACGGCGTCTCCAGCGGCACCGATCCGCCACCCTTCTGATCGCGCCGCGCGGCGATTCCCCGACATCCACTGCCGCGCGGGCGCTCGCCCTCAGACCCCGACCGCGCCTGACCCGCTCCCCGAGCGCCCGGCGGTCTGCGGCGTCGGCGTGCTGCGCTCGGCGGCGACCAGTTCGCGTACCGCTGGGGCGACCTCCTTGGCGTAGGTCTCGGTGACCGTGCTGTCATCGGAGGCGAGGATGAATCCGCTCGTGCCGTGTTCGAGTGCGAGGTCGGCCAACTCCTCGGCCCACTGATTCGGCGGGCCTTGCAGGAAGCCGGATGACTGGGTGCTGAACCGGCCGCCGATATTGAGCAGGCGACGCACCGCAGCCGGATCCCTGCCGGCCGCTTCGGCAGCCTCATCAACGGTCTGGCTCATCTTCGCCAGGTCCGCTTTCCCGCCCCGGAGGTACCCGAACGAAGGCACCCACCCGTCGGCCGCCCGCCCCACCAGTCCGAGGATGCGGGGCTTGTACGCACCGATCCAGATCTCCACATCGTGCGCGGGTGCGGGTCCACGCTTGGCGCCGTCGACCCGGTAGTGCTCACCGTCCACCGCCAACCGGCTGCGGTCGTCGGTGTCCCAGATGCGGCGGATGATCTCGATCGCCTCGTCAAGCGCCTCGATGGACTCCCCCGGCCTGCGGCGCGGCCCGCCCATCGCCTCGATCGCATCCCAGAACCCGCCGGCCCCGAGCCCGAGTTCCACCCGCCCGCCGCTGAGGATGTCCAGTGAGGCGACGGTGCGGGCGAGCACCGCCGGTGGACGCAGCGGCAGGTTGGTGACATTCGCCGCCAGCCGCACCCGCTCGGTGCGGGCCGCGGCGTAGCCGAGCAACGTGTAGGTGTCGTGAAACCGCGGCTGGTAGGGATGGTCCTGGAAGGTGACGAGATCCAACCCGGCGCGATCGGCCACCACGGCCTGCTCCACCGCGTGGTGGGGCGGTTCATTCATCGGGGTGACGAAGGTACCGAATAGCAGATCCTGGCCGTAGTCAGGCATGGGGTCCTCCTTGCGGGCTGGCAGCGGCTTCGCTGGGCGCGTCAGCACCCGACGGGTCCCCGCCGGGTGCTTGGTCGTCGAAACGTCGTGGGGTGACCGCGAAGTTGTCGCGGAAGAGTTGGTGCGGGTCCAGTTCTCCCTTCAACCTACTCAGTCGGTTCAGACCTTTCTCGCCGAAGGCCTCCACGAGACGCTCCGGACTGCGATCGGTCTCGAAACTCAGGTACAGGCCCTTGAAGTGCCTGCGCACCCGACCCCACCACTTATCGAGCCGTTGGGCATTGGCGCCCATCGCAGTCACGTGCATCTGGGCGTCCCGGTGCACGTACGCCGTGGCCTCCGGTGGCGTATCCCCGATCGCCCCGCCCATGGTGCGCAGTTGGAACCAGTTCACGGTGCCGCTGTCCAGCAATACCGCAGCGTCTTCCGCGAATGAGGGCGTCACCTCGGTGAGCAGCCCGGACCGGGACACCGGTTCGCTGCGCCCTTGGTGCGGCTGATCCGGGAACATCGTCATCACGGCCGCGTACGGGGCGATAACCACCTGCTGCTGGATCAGGGTGGGGGTCTGGGCGAACGGTTGCAGTTGCTCGATGATCACGTCCGGATCATCGCTGTCCACCATGGCCATCACCTGAGCGGTCGCAGCCCCGCCGCGGGAGGGGCCCATGATGAGGAACGCGGTGGTCTGCCGAGGGGCATTGGTTGCCACCGCACCGAAAGCGGTGAGGAACTGGGCCACGTCCGGGACTTGGAATCCCAACTGTGCCCACCCGACCTCTGACACCGGTGAGGCGTTGATCTCCACCGCCGTGAGGATGCCCATGTTCGCCCCTGCCCCGCGCACCG
>Ga0209487_1001907_pt1 | contig 17224 bp, 16 predicted proteins | sample Poulit2012_FD_187524 | JGI IMG/M metagenome (GOLD analysis project Ga0209487, IMG submission 187524) | Agricultural soil microbial communities from Georgia to study Nitrogen management - Poultry litter 2012 (SPAdes) (version 2) | ecosystem: Environmental > Terrestrial > Soil > Agricultural land...
GGCGGCCAGCCGCATCAATGGGGCGACCTGGCAGCTGCGGACGCTCGAGAGTCTCGCGCCGGGCAGCCGCCCGGATTCGTCGGAACGCAGCGAGGGCCTCAAAGCGATGATGGACGCCTATCTGGCCAACCAGATCTCGGGCGCACCCGTCCACACCTGGCAGGTTCCGTCCTAGGCGGGACGCCCGCCTGGGTCTCGGCCCGCTCGATTGGGTCTCGGCTTGCTCGACTGCTTCCTGCGGGTGGATCCACCACGATCTCGTGCTGGATTTCGAAGTGGATCCACCCGCAGGAGACATCTCGGGACTGGGGCGCCTCTGTCCCTCAGGCGGCGGACCAGCAGGTCAGAGGCGCTCGATTTCGACGAAGACGACATCGTCGGTGCCGTCGGGGTTCGAGATCTCGTGCTCGGCTCCGGCCGCTCGTGTGTAGCTGACACCGGCCTTGAGGTCGGCGACCGTCGAGCTGCCGTCGGCATTGCGCACGTGCATCGAATCGGTGACCATCGGGACGACGACATACTCATAGTCATGGCGGTGCATGGGGATGACGCCGTCGGGTTCGATCGTCCACCGCGTGACCCGGAAGATGCCGTTGTCGAGCTGGACCTCACTGGTCGAGCCTGTGTTCTCAGCGTTCATCGCTTCGCTCCTTCGCCGATCGTGCGCTGTTCGTCTCACCATAGCCACCAACGCCGCGCTCGCCCAGCCCTGACCCGCGCCCACCCGCCCGGCTCGCGCGCCCGCGTCGGCGGAGGCCCTGCGCCCACATCTGCTGCAGCGATGCGTCCACCTCTGCTCGCCGCCGGCGCTCTTCGACCCTTCCGTGACCCACTGCACCCCTGCGGACGGGTGACTACTACGATGAGGGCTATGCGCTACCCACCCGCTGATCTCGCCGACGTCGACGATGACATCCGCGCCCAGATCCTCGAAGTGGCCGACAAGTCCGGCTTCGTCCCCAACGTCTTCCTCGCCCTGGCCCGCCGACCGGCCGAGTTCCGCGCCTTCTTCGCCTACTATGACGCGCTCATGGAGAAGGAGTCCGGGAACCTGACCAAGGCCGACCGAGAGATGATCGTCGTGGCCACCTCGGCGATCAACAGATGCCTCTACTGCGTGGTCGCGCACGGGGCGATGCTGCGGATCTTCCAGAAGGACCCCTATATCGCCGATGTGGTGGCCACGAACTACCGCCAGGCCGACATCAGCGCCCGTCAGAGAGCGATGCTCGACTTCGCCGTCAAGGTCTGCGAGGAGCCGTGGGCCGTCGACGAGAGCGACCACGCCGAGCTGGCCGAACACGGATTCGACGACGAAGACGCCTGGGACATCGCCGCGATCACGGGGTTCTTCGGCCTGTCCAACCGCATGGCCCACATCTCCGGGATGATCCCGAATCCGGAGTTCCACCTGCTCGGCCGCGTGCCGCACGAGAAGAAGTGAGACGATGACTGCCCACACCCCTGTCGCCTCCGCCCGATCCGGCCTCGTCAGGCCCTTTGCCGCGATGGGCATCGTCGCCGAGGTCGGACGGATGCAGCGAGCCGGTCGCAACACCATCGCCATGTGCCTGGGCGAACCGACCCAAGGAGCTCCCACGCCCGTGCTGCGCCGGGCCGCCGAAGTCACCCGGGACGGAACCGGCCTCGGGTACTCACCGATCTTCGGCATCCCCGAACTGCGGGAGGCGATCGCCGGACACTATCGGAACTGGTACGGCCTGACGGTCCCGCCCGAGCGCATCGCAGTGACCACAGGATCCTCGGGCGCCTTCCAGACGACGTTCCTCACCTGCTTCGACGTCGGCGACCGAGTGGCCCTGGCCCGGCCCGGCTACGGAGCGTACAAGAACATCCTCGCCGCACTCGGCTGCGAGGTCGTCGAACTCGACTGCGGCCCGGACGAGGGCTTCCAGCCCACCGTCGAACTGCTCGAGGAAGCTCACGCCCAGGCCTCGCTGAAGGGCCTCATGCTCGCTTCACCGGCGAACCCGACGGGAACGATGATCGGCGCCGAGGCGCTCGGGGAGCTCGTGGACTGGTGTCGTGAGCACGGGGTGCAGGTGATCTCCGACGAGATCTACCACGGCATCAGCTACATCGGCACCCGCGGAGAATGCGCCCTGGCCCACGACGACGATGCGATCGTCATCTCGTCGTTCTCCAAGTACTGGGGCATGACGGGCTGGCGCCTCGGCTGGGCGATCCTGCCCGAGCCGCTGGTGGCGCCGGCGCAGAACGTCACGGGCAACCTGTCTCTGTGCGCCCCGGTCCCGGCCCAGTACGCGGCAGTGGCGGGGTTCACCGAGGAGTCCTATGCCGAATGCGAAGCGGCCGTGGCCTCCTTCGCCGGTGCTCGCGAGCACGTGCTCTCGGCCAGCCGCGATCTGGGCTTCGGCGAGATGGCTCCGCCCGACGGCGCCTTCTACATGTATACGAAGATCGACGAGATCCTGGACCGCGCCGGCCTCGAGACCTCCGGCCAGTGGTGTGAGCAGGTGCTCGACGCCACGGGCGTCGCGCTGGCCCCGGGCGATGATTTCGATTCCGTCGACGGCTCCCGAGCGGTGCGCCTGTCGCTGGCCGTCGGGGCCGATCGCACCGCCGAGGCCATCGACCGCATCCTCGACTGGTTGGAATGAGCCCCGCCGAGGCGAACGGGGGCCGGTCGAGCCCCGCTCCGCAGGCCCTGCCGGTCCTCGGCGTCATCGTGGCCGCAGTCCTGCTCGGATCGGCCGGACTGTTCGTCATCCTCGCCGGGGCGACCGCCCCCACCGCCGCATTCCTCCGGTGCTGGATCGCCGTGGCCGTCCTGGCGCCCTTGGCCGTGCGCGAGATCCGCCGGCACGGGGCGGTGCCGCCCAAGGCCCTCATCATCGCCGCAATCTCGGGAGCGGCCCTGGGGTTGGACTATGTGCTCTGGGCCCAGAGTGTGCTCGACGCCGGGCTCGGAGTCTCCACCGTGCTCATCAGCGTCCAGGTCATCGTGTTCCCCGCCCTCGTGTGGATCTTCGGCGGCAGCCGTCCCGGGTGGCTGTTCATCGGCTGCGTGCCGGTCATGATCATCGGCATGCTGCTGACCGGGGGAGTGTTCGGCGCCGATGAGACGGCGGCGAACCCGACTCGGGGAGCGATCTTCGGTGTCCTCTCCGGTGTCCTCTACGGCGTCTACATCTTCGGCATCCACCATTGCCGCCGCCTGGCTCCGCAGTTCGTCGTCGCCCCCGTCGAGATCGGCACCGTCGCGGCCGGGGTGATGACGGCGGTGGCCGGTCTGGGCCTCGGCGGTCTCGACTTCGACCTCGGCTGGGACGGCTGGGCGTGGATGATCGCTCTGGCCGTCTGCGGCCAGGCGCTGTCCTGGGTGCTGCTGAGCATCTCGAGCCCGCTCGTGCCCGTCCCCACGACCGCGGCCCTGATGCTGCTGCAGCCGCTGTCGGCCGTGGTGCTCGGATCGCTCATCGCCGGTGAACGGCTGCAGCCGGCCCAATGGGTGGGGGCAGTGCTGGTCGCCGTGATCGTGTGGGTCGTCGGCGGAGGTCCGGAGGCTCTGATCCGGAGCCGCCGGCGCTGAGCCGGAGGCACCGAACCGGGACCGGGCGGGCTGAAACACTGTGGTTCGCCCCGGCCGGCCGCCTCGGCGAGGTCAGTGCTCGTGGGCCTCGATCGTGTGGGCGATGGCATCGAGGATGATGTGGGCGACGTGGTCGTCCTTGAGTGAGTAGTACGCTTCGCGGCCGATCCGATTGACCCCGACGAGGTGGAGGCCGCGGAGGAACTTCAGGTGCTGGGACACCAGCGGTTGGGACAGACCGGTCGAATCGACGATGTGCGTCACCGTCGCCTCACCATGGGTGAGGACGAGCAGCATCTTCAGTCGTGAGGGCGTGGCCAATGCCTTGAAGAGGTCGGCGGTCTCGGTGATGGCCTCGAGGTTGTCCTCGGGATTGAGCAGGAGCTGCTCGACCTCGTCGTCGACTTGTTCGGAATCGGGAGTGGACGCCATGAGTGCAGATTACCGGACAATCGGCCGGGACCCACCAACGCCGGACCCGAGTGAGGCCGGACCCACCGACGCCGGACCCGAGTGAGGCCGGACCCGAGTGAGGCCGGGATCGAGGTCGCAGTGGTTCAGTCGAGGGCTTCGACGTCGGTCTGCGAGCCGAGGAGCTCGTCGGCGAGCGTCTCCCACTGCTCGTAGGCGTCGGGCAGGGCCGAGCGCTGCACCGACTGTGCCGCTTCGGTCGGTGACATCGTGGTCCAGCCCTCGATCTGGTCGAGTCCGGGATTCTCGACCTCGGGATTGATGCCGTAGAACGCCTTCGCAGCGTAGATGGGATCGGCCAGCTTCTCCGGTTCGCCCCAGCCCTGAGACGGCCGCTGCTGGAACAGGCCGACCGAATCGCGGTCACCGGAGTCGAGGTTGCGCAGCGAGGACTCCTGCAGTGCGGTCATGAGGGCGATGCGGATCGCCCGGTCCTCGAAGTCGCCGCCGCGGCCGACGCCGATGATGAGGCGGGCGTTGTCGATCTGCTGCTGACTGAGTTGGTTGACCGAAGCCATCTGCATCTGCCTGATCTTCGTGGAACCGAATGAGAACGGTGCATTGACGATGATGACAGCCGCCACGACCAGTGCCATCACGGCTGCTCCGAGCCCGAGCAGGGCACCAACGAGCACGGACCGGCGGCTCCTGCGGTGTCGAGTCGGTTGAGGCATGAATATAACGATAATGCAACAAACTGAGGACCTCATGAGTCCACGCCGTGCCGTTTGTCACAGGAAGGTCACGAATCGGCGGGGTGCCGACGAGGTGGGCGGGATGGCTTCGCGTGTTCCGATCCTGCACCATCCGTGCCTGCGAGGGTTCGGGAAGGACAGCGGGACCTTAAGATCATGGCATGGCGAATTTCATACAACGCAACCGGCGCCTGCCGCTGCTGGGCTGCATGATCATGGTGGTCGTCTTCGCCGTCGTCGGGGCGATTGTGCTCGTGGGAGTCGTTGTCACAGTCCTCGTCGCCGGCGACGACTCCTCGTCGACCAGCGGAGTCGAGACCACCCCCGGGTCGAGCACCACTGCTCCGGTGACCGGCGGGTGGTCGGAAGCGGGATAGAGACATCGGGCGGACGGCTGCGCCTGCGGTGTTTGACCTTGACATAGTGTGAAGGTCTTCACTGAGGGGCAGGAGGTGGAGAACATGACCGATCCACAGAAGCAACTCGTCCCCGCGCTCTCGGCGCCCAACCCGCAGCAGCGCCTCCAGGCTGGCCTGGACATCGGAATCAGAGCCGATCGCCGAGATCTCGACGCCCTCGTGCGCAGATGCGCGGTCGAACCGGACTTCTTCGTCCGCGACATGCTCACCTGGGCGCTGACCCGCCTGCCGGCCGATGAGACCGTGCCCCGACTGGTCGCTGCGCTCGACTCGTCCGTGCCGCAGGAGCTCGCCCAGGCACTGCACACCCTGTCGAAGATCGGCGACCGGCGCGGCTGGCAGGCCCAGGACCCGAGCCGCATCGGCGATCGGCTCATCGCTCACCCGGACACCGAGGTGGCCCGCAGCGCCTGGCGCTGCGCCGTCGCGCTCGTACCCGGTGACGACCGCGACGATCTGGCAGACGTCCTGGTCACGCAGCTGGGACGCGGCGATGTCGAGACCCAGAAGAGCCTCAGCCGGGCCATCCTCGCACTGGGAGAGGACCTCGTGTCAGTGCTCGATGAGAAGCTTCTGTCAGAGGACGACACAGTGCGGGCGCACGCGATGGCGACCCGGGAGATGTTCGCAGATCCCGACGCCGGCTTCGCCCACGCCTTGGACGCAGCCAAACGGGTGGTCGCACTGGGGTCCGGAACCAGGGCATAGATCGGCTGAGGGAAGGGACGATCGTCCGTGTGCCCGTCGGGTGGGGCAAGCTCGACGGCGCACGGCCCCGGTCCCGGGCTCTTTCCTCCGGCGAGGATGCGCAGGCGATGAGACGGGAAGCGAGGCGGAGATGCTCATCGGCGAGGTGGCTCGGCGCTCCGGTGTGAGCGCGCGAATGCTGCGACACTACGAATCCATCGGGCTGCTCGCGCCCACCGAGCGAACAGCCGTCGGATACCGCGAATACTCGGACGCCGACATCGGGCGCATCTTCCACATCGAGGGGCTGCGCAAGCTCGGAATGTCCCTGGCCGAGGTCAGCGACGTGCTGGCCGATCCGAACTTCGACACCGGGGGACTGCTGCGTGATCTCATCGCGCAGACTCGTCGGCGCATCGGCTCCGAACAGCGCCTGCTCGACCACCTCGAGCGGGTCGAGCGACTGGGACGGACCGACGCCGGGGCGCTGCTGTGGACCGTCGACCTCATGCGGTCGCTCGAATCCGCCGATGCCGTCCAGCGTCACAAGGCGGCCCTGGGCGGCGGAGTCGACGGAAGTGTGCCGGTCGAGGTGCTCTCAGCCGCCGTCCTCGACGAACCCGTGCTCAATGCGGCCGGGGCCATGCGGTGGGCGCTCGCCCAGGCCGGACCAGCCGCGATCGACCATCTCGTGACCGGAGCCGATGACGAATCCGCCGAGGTCCGGCAGAGAGCGATCCGCGCCCTCGACGAGGTTCGCCGCACGACCGGCCCCGACGAGCTCGGGTCCGAGGCCGAGGGCCGGATCCGAGATGCCCTCCGGGCGCGGCTGGACGATGAGGACGACGAGGTCAGGAGTCTATCCGCCTTCGCTCTGACCGGCCTCGGCGATCCGGCGGCCGTGCCCGAGCTGCTGGGCATCGCGATGACCGGGCCTCGCGACATCGAGGCGGCCGAGGCGCTCGCGGATTTCGTCATCGGCGGCTCCGAGGCCGCGGAGGAGATCATGGCCCGGCTGCGCCTGGCCGCGGGCTCGCCGCGCATGATCGAGCGCTTTCGGGCCCTGCAGGTCCTCATGGAGATCCCCGATGGGCGCCTCGGGGCGGTGACGGATCTGCTCGTGCGACTGGCGCACGATGAGAACCCGGAAGTGGCGGCCACGGCGGCTGCGGAGCTGCGGCGCCGGAGGAGTGGGCCACCTCGGCGGTGAGGGCTCGGGTTCCCCGCATTCCGAGGCAAGAGGCCGTTTCATTACACTGTCGTCCATGACCTCAGGAGGCACTGCGGACGAATCGGGCGCGGCGGTCGAGCAGAAGCGTCGGCTCAAACAGCCGTTCGTCTTCCGGCGACACCATTTCACCCCCACCGGGGTGCTCGACTACCTGTTCTTCCTCTTCGGCGGGGCGGCGTCGACCTGGCTGGCCCTGCTGATCCTGCTCAAGGGGTTCAGCCTCGGGTGGTGGCAGGTGCTGACCCTGCTCGTGTTCTGGGGTGTCGTATCGTACCTCGCTCTCCCACGACTCCACCGCATTCTGTCGCAGATCTACGTGCCGAACTACTTCATCGGTCGCACTCGCACGTCCGACGGTCTGCTCGGCGACCCGGTCAACCTCGCCTGGCGCGGTGAGGAAGCTCAGATCCATCATGCGATGAGGGCGGCGGGCTGGATCCTCGCCGACAGCATCACTCCGGCCTCGACCTGGGAGATCATCCGTTCGACGGTGATGAAGCGCAGCTATCCGCAGGCGCCGGTGTCCCCGCTGCTGCTGTTCGGCAGGCGTCAGGACTTCGCCTATCAGCAGGAGATCGACGGCGACCCCGGCCAGCGCCACCATGTGCGCTTCTGGAAGTGTCCGCGCGGGTGGCTGCTGCCCGGCGGTCATCAGGCCGATTGGCTGGCTGCCGGCACCTATGACAAGGCCGTCGGAATCTCCCTGTTCACTCTCCAGTTCACCCACAAGATCGAGGAGAACACCGACGTCGAACGCGACCACATCGTCAAGACCGTGACCACCACCGACGAGCCGATCACGGTGAATAGGATCAAGGACTTCTCGACCGGCTACCACTCGCGCAACGGCGGCGGGGACGCGATCGTCACCGACGGCCACCTGCCGATCATCGACGTCAATCAGGTGGTCGCCGATGACGAGGACCACCCGGAGCGGTTGGAACTGGCTCTGGACGCCACGCAGATCTACGCGGAATCACGGTCCGTGTCCGAGGTGACGAAGACCTTGTGGCGGCGGCGACCGCTGCAGACGGTCATCGGAGCCGCACTCGTGCTCGTGCTGCTCATCTTCCAGGCCTGGGATGTGCTCGGCACGCTCCTCGACTGGGACGGGCTGCGCTCAGAGGTCACCGACTACAGCTCCGACATCGCTGCGCTCAGCGATGATATGGCCACACGCATCGCCGCCGGGGTGCTCGTCGGGCTCAGCCTCCTCATCGGGTGCCTGCAGGTGATCGCCTCGACGGCCGTGTTCCGCGGCAGCAATCGGGCCCGGCTGTGGATCCTCACCCTGTCGACGATCTCCGTGATCGTGTCGATGACGAACTACTTCACCGGAGATCGGGATCTCGCAACGAACATGTATGCGCTGATGACGATCGCCATGCAGGTCGCCGTGCTGCTCAGCCTCTCCAGCGATTCCTCGCGAATGTTCACTCGGTTCAGCACGGCCGCGCTGCGCGCCGAGCGGCAGGACCGCGCGCTCGAGGACTGAAGCGCCGACCATGCCCGGTGGGCGGGGTCGACACTGCAGGTGACCGGCAGAGAATGTGTATGCTGACAGAGTCTGATCATTGCCGACCAGGACCGGCCAGTCGGCCAGGGTCCGTCAGCCGGCTAGGAGCCGTCAGCCCGCCAGGCGCCGTCAGCCGGCCAGGAGCGCCGGCTGAGGGCGGACCGTCGGCCGGGCCCGAGAGCATGCGAGAAGGTGGAGCATCATGACCGAACCGTCCCCTGATCCCTCAGTCTTCGATTCGATCGACCCCGCTCTCAAGGTGGTCAGCACCGAGATCGATGTCGAGGCACCCGCCGAGGCGGTGTTCGAACTCATCGCCGATCCCGGCCGGCAGCCGGAATGGGACGGCAACGACAACCTCGGGTCCGCCCCCGAGGGGCAGAGGGTGAGGGGGACCGGCGGTTCCTTCGTCACGACGCTGACCAAGGGCGTCGATCGCGAGAACCATATCGTCGACTTCGCTGAAGGCCGGCTCATCGCCTGGAAGCCCTCCGAGGTCGGAGGAGAGCCCTTCGGGCAGAAGTGGGTATGGGAGATCGAGCCGACCGGAGAGGGCGCCTGCCTCGTCCGTCACACCTATGACTGGACTCAGCTGCGCGACCCGCAGCGTCTGTCGCGGGCGCAGGCGACGACGGTCGCGAACCTTCTGGCCTCGCTCAAGCGGCTCAAGCAGCTCGCCGAGAGCTGATCATTTCGGCCAGGCGTCGGCCAAGCGCTTCAGCAGTGAGGCCAGCTGCGCCTTCTCCTCCTCGGTGAAACCGCTCAGGGCCTGATCGACGCTGTCCCTCTGGGCGCCGCGGAACCGGTTGATGATCGCACGGCCCTTGTCCGTGAGCGCGATGAGCGTCCTCCGGGCATCGTCGGGGTCGGCCTCACGCCGCAGCAGCCCGAGCTCGACGCCTTGGGTGACCAGACGCGACGCCCGCGGCTGATCGACGCCGATCGCCTCCCCGAGGGCGCTGACCCCCAGTGCCGAGCCGGCCTGCACGAGTGAGGTCAGCAGGCGCAGCAGAGCGCGTCCGCGACCGTGCCCGCCCCGCCCCATTCCGGGATGGTGCCTGCCGCCGAACGGGAACTCCTCCGAGTGCCGCGGACCGCCGAAGCCATGTTCGCCGAACCCTCGCTCACCCGGGCCACGGTGCTCTCCCGGGCCTCCGCGCTCGCCGAATCCGGGGAAGGGGCCGAAGCCGCGAGGACCCCCAGGTCCGCGCCGCCACTGCAGACGGGTGAGTGCCTCGGTGATCGTCTGGATGTCATCGTTCGAACTCATACTCCGATTTTACATGTTACTTGACATGCAATGAGAATACATGTCATTCTGCATGCACATGTCAGATGACAACTAAGGAGATGACATGACTTCAGACAATGACTTCAACGACGATGACAACGACTTCGAGAACTCCGCCGACGATCCCGCTGACAAGACGGGCGAAGCTTCGGGCGGATTCTCCGATGCTCCAGGCTCGTCCGAAGCCGATGACGGCTCGAGCGGTGCTGACGACGACCAGGCCGGCGGCCGGGGCCCGAGCATCGACCGTGCGGGTGACGACGATGGCACAGCCGACGGCAGCGGTCCGGCCGATTCCGGTGACCGGGCCGATGTCGATCTGCCGCAGCTGCTGAGGCAGGTCAGCCACGTGCTGGGCCGCGAATTCCGCGCAGCAGCGGCCGACGGCGGCTTCGATCCCCGCGACTTCGGTCGCGGTCGACGAGGTCGCCGAGGCTGGGACCACGATGAGGCGGTCGTCGACGGCGCCCCGGTGCCGGAGGAACCGGTGAGCTGGGGGCCGGCCTGGGGCCGCGGCGGACGAGGACCGATCGGAGACGTGAGCCCGGAGGAGTTCCGGCGGCGGATGCGAGACCTGCGTGACGGCATCGGCTCCAAGGTCGAGGAAGTGCTGTCCTCAGAGGAATTCGAGGAGCTCAAGGCCTCGCTGTCGAAGATCGTCGATGCCTTCGGCCCGGACCGGTGCGGAGGCGAGTCGGATGGGCACGATCACGGGGCCCGGCACGACCGCCCGGGACCTCGCGGCCAGGGCCGGCGTGATGAGGATCCGCGCGACCGGTCCGATCGTGACGGCCGGCCGTCAGGCGGCGGTCGCGGTGACCACCACGGCGGCGGTCGCGGACGGCGCGGCTTCGGACCGGGGTTCGGTGCGGGCCGGCGCGGCTTCGACCCCTTCGGTTGGGGCGATGATCGTCGCAGCCGGGAGCGAGAGGTCCAGGAGGCCTTCGAGCGCGGGTTCGCGGCCGGGTTCGAACAGGGGCGCAACGCCTGAAGCCTCGCCGCTCCCGCCGCAAGAGCCGCCGCGGCCGCCGATCAGGGCGGTCGCGGCGGCCTTTTGCGGTCTCAATGACGGACGAGCACGGATTCGAGGTCGTCCAGGACCGCGCGATCTTCGATCGTCGACGGCACCGCCGGGCTCTCGACGCCATCGGCGAGTTCCCGCATCGTCTTGCGCAGGATCTTGCCCGACCGGGTCTTCGGCAGTCCGGGGACGATGTCGACGCGTCTGAACGCGGCGACCGGTCCGATCTCCCTGCGCACCAGGGCGACGAGTTCGTCGATGACAGTGTCCGGATCGGCCGCCTCGGCGGAGTCGCCGAGAACGACGAGGGCGCGGGGGATCTGGCCCTTGACCTCGTCATGGACCCCGATGACGGCAGTCTCGGCCACAGCCGGGTGGGAGGCGACGACGGCCTCGATGATGCCGGTCGACAGGCGGTGACCGGCGACGTTGATGACATCGTCGGTGCGCCCCATGACGTAGACGTAGCCGTCCTCGTCGAGGTAGCCGGAGTCGCCGGTGAGGTAGTAGCCGTCGAAGGCGGCCAGGTACGAGGAGATGAAGCGAGAGTCATCGCCCCATACCGTTGCCATGGTTCCCGGCGGCAGTGGCAGCCGCATGACGATGAGGCCCTCCTTTCCGGCGGGCACGGGTGTGCCGTTCGGGTCGAGGATCTCCACCTGATAGCCGGGCACCGGTTTGGTGGGGGAGCCGGGCTTGAGGGGGAACCTGGTCAGGCCGAGCGGGTTCGCCGCGATCGGCCACCCGGTCTCGGTCTGCCACCAGTTGTCGATCACGGGGATGTCGCGTCCGGTCGCCTCGGCCAGCGTCTGCTTCGTCCATTCGAACGTGTCCGGATCGAGCCGCTCGCCGGCGAGGAACTCCGCCCGCAGGCTGGACAGGTCGTACTTCTTCATCAGCTCGCCGTCCGGATCCTCCTTGCGCACGACGCGCATGGCCGTCGGGGCGGTGAAGTGGACGTTGACCCCGTGCTGCTCGATGGCGCGGAAGAAGGCGCCGGCGTCCGGGGTGCCCACGGGTTTGCCCTCGTAGAGCACCGAGGTGACTCCCGCCAGCAGCGGTGCGTAGACGATGTAGGTGTGTCCGACGACCCAGCCGACGTCCGAGGCGGTGAACATCGTATCCCCCGGGTGCAGTCCGAAGATCGCCGGCATCGAGAAGGCCCCGGCCACGGCGTAGCCGCCGGAGTCGCGGACGATGCCCTTCGGCTTGCCGGTCGTTCCGGAGGTGTAGAGGACGTAGAGCTCGTCGGTGGCCTTGACGGTGACCGGGTCGATGCCCTCTGGGGTGCGGGCGAGCAGTTCGGCGTAGTCGACGTCCCTGTCTCCCATCTCGCAGCGATGCTCGTCGCGTTGGACGATGACGGAGAACTCCGGTTTGTTCTCGGCGATGTCGATGGCCTCATCGAGCATCGGCTTGTACTCGAGGACGCGGTTCTTCTCGACTCCGCAGGACGTGGAGATGACGGCCGTCGGTGCGGTGTCGTCGATGCGCACGGCCAGCTCGTTCGGGGCGAACCCGCCGAAGACGACGGAGTGGATGGCGCCGAGGCGGGCGCAGGCGAGCATGGCCACGGCCGCCTCGGGGATCATCGGCATGTAGATGACCACGCGGTCTCCCTTGGCCACTCCCCGGTCGGACAGGGCTCGAGCGAAGCGCGAGACCTCGTCCTGCAGCTGCGTGTAGGTGATCGTGCGGACGGTGTCGGTCACGGGTGAGTCGTAGATGATGGCCGCCTGGTCCCCGCGGCCGTTCTCGACGTGCCGGTCGACGGCGTTGTAGCAGACGTTGAGCTCGCCGTCGGGGTACCACCGGTAGATCGGGGCATTCGAGTCGTCGACGGCTCGTGTCGGCTCGGTGACCCAGTCGATGAGGTTCGCTGCCTGTTCGAGCCAGAAGCCCGGTGCGTCGTCTGCGATGCGGGCCACGACTTCGTCATAGCTGGGGGCGGTGTTCTCGGCGTTGATATCCATGACTCCATTGTGGCCCATGACACAGGATCGTGCGGAGTGCGGGTGGGCTCCGGTTGATGGGATCCGCATCGTGCGGGGACGGAAGCGGCACGCAAGTCACCCAATTCTCCTGCAGTCGGCCCGTGAGAGGGCACAATGGGGATATGAGATTCCTGGTTGCATTGATCCTGGGCCTGGCTGTCATGTTCGGACTCAACGTCGCAGTCGACTTCTTTGCGATGGAGCGACCGTGGGGTTCGATCCTCATGGGCGTGACAGTCGGTGTCACCATGCTGATCGTCCTTCTCGTCTGGGAGGCCGTCCGCCCGACCCCGTCGAAGGGGGATTCGGCGAAGTCGCAGCGAAGCGAAGAGGACCGTGCGAAGGCGCGAGCCGAACGACGCGCACGGCTGGCCGCCGAGGCGGGTGTGAGCCTCGAAGGCGTCGAAGGGGCGCTGCCGGGATCATCCGCGAGCCCCGCCGAGGCGGACTCGGCCGAGACCGGGGATGCAGCCGAGAAGTCGGGTGCGTCCGAGGCGGGGGATGCATCCGAGGGATCGGATCCGCCCGAGGCCCGGGAGGCGGACGGAGCCGAAGCCTCTGAGACCGAGGCGGCCTCTGAGGCCGACGCGTCCGATGCCGACGCCTCTGCCACCGGCGCGGAGGCGGGTGCCGACGGGCCCGACACGGATGAGAAGGCATCCGGCCTGGAAGAGCCGGTGGATGCCGATGAGAAGTCACCGGTCGAGGACTTCAATGAACCAGAGCGGGCCGAGGCCGAGGACTCGGCCGAGATCGAGGACGCCGACTCCACCCGTTCGGCACCGGTCGTGCCCGAGTCCGGAACACCTGCGACGACGGACCTGCCGGCTCCTCCGCCGATGCCGCCGACACTTCCCCCGCGTCCCGACACCGCTCCGGACGCTGCTCGGGACGACGCAGCCGCCCGGACCGACAGTCATGAGACCGCCGACGAGGCGAAGGACGCGCCCGAATCGGAGACGGGGCCGCAGATCGCGGACGATCCGGCCACGCTGGATCCCGAGGACTTCGACGAAACGGCAGGCGGGTCCTCACTCGAGAATCCTCCGGCCGGAGAGCCCGGAATGTCGGCCGACGCCCTCGAAGGACACGAACCGGAGGAGGCCGACGAGACCGATGAAGCGGCCGAAGCCTCCCCGCAGTCGGAGCAGAAGGACTCCTCGACCGACGGCAAAGACCAGTACCGGCTCTGAGCCGGTCCCGCAGTCAGGTCCGCGATCAGGCGTAATGCGCCGCGAGGATCTCCAGGCCCTCTTCGATGCTGATCCGGGGAGTCCAACCCAGCACCTCCTGCGTCCGCCGCTGATCGAACCAGTGAGCGGTCGAGAGCTGCTCGGCGAGGAAGCGCGTCAGCGGAGGTTCGTCGTCATGGTCGCCCAGTCCCCACACCTTCTCCACCAGCGTTCCGGCCGCCAGCGCAGGAGCCACGGGAATTCGCAGCTTCGGCTGTGCGGCGCCTCCGGCAATCGCGATGCGCGACATCAGCTCACCGATCGGCCGCGGCTGACCGTTCGTGACCACAAGCGACTCGCCGTGAGTCGAATCGACCGCGGACACAGCGGCGACGATCGCCTCGACGGCATTGTCCACGAACAGGGTGTCGACGAGCGCGGCCCCCGATCCGAGCACCGGCATCCGGCCCGAGCGGGCGCGGTCGATGACCCTCTCCGTCAGCTGGGTGTCGCCGGGGCCCCACATCAGGTGCGGACGGAGGACGAGCACTCGCAGATCCGATGAGTCCGCGCCCAGTGCGATGCGCTCCCCGGCGCCCTTCGTGCGGGCGTACTCGCCGCGGGCGAATTCCGGAGAGGCCGGTTCGGCCCGGTCCCCGATGATCGAGTCCCCGGTATGGGCCACCGACGGTGAGGAGATGTGGACGAGGCGCGGCACCCCGGCGGCCAGGGCCGCGTCGACGAGGGTGCGGGTGCCGCCGATGTTCACGGCTTCGAAGTCCTTCGGATCGCCCATCATGGACACCTTCGCGGCCAGGTGCACGACCGCCTCGGTGCCGTCGACGGCCCGCCCGACCGCGTCCGCATCGGTCACCGAACCCAGGACATCGGCGGCATGCTCGACCCCGGAGGGCCGGCGCTGCAGAGTCGTGACCTCGTGCCCGGCCGAGACGAGGGCGCGCGTGACGGACGAACCGAGCAGCCCGGAGGCTCCGGTGACGGTGATTCTCACTTCAGCTCCTCAGACTCTTGCCCGCACCGGCCCGCCGGCCAGGACACTGTCGGCCCAGACCGCGAGCCGGGAGCGGTCGATCTTCGAATTGTGGCGGATGTCGGTGGGGAACTGCGGGGCGACGAGCACCGCAGCGAGGTCGAAGCCGGCCTCTCGCGCCTGCTCACGCAATCGGGCGGTCAGCTCCAGGGGTGCCAGCCCGGGGGAGAGCGACGTCCCCTCGGAGTCGAGCACGGCCACCAGGGCCTGAGTCCCGACGGGGCCGATGCCGACGACGGCGCTGCGGCTGACCTCGGCGTCGGCATCGATGAGCGCCTCGAGGCCGCCGGGGCCCACAGGGCCGGCGGCGGTCGTGACCACGTGCTGCAGTCGGCCCTCGAGCCAGACGCGACCGGCATCGTCGATGTGGCCGATGTCGTTCGTCCGGTGCCAGTTCAGGCCCTTGAGGCTGTCGCGAGCGGAATCGGCGGTGGTCCGCCACAGGTTGTCGTAGCCGGATTTGATGTGGGCGGCGCTGACGACGAACTCGCCCAGTCGGCCCTGCGCCTGCGGCCCCTGGACCAGCTCGTCGGCGGAGCCGCCGTTCGCGTCGATCGGGGCCAGTGCGAGCTCGACCCCGTCGATCGGTCGGCCCACGCACACCCCGAGTCCGCCGGTGGCATCGGCCTCGGCCACGCCGGCCCGGTCGATGTCGGTGAGCAGGAGCCCTTCGGTCATGCCGTAGGGGGAGTGGATGCTCGCATTGGGGAACACCTCGGCGATGGAGTCCATCAGCTCGAGGGGCACCGGGGCACCGGCTGAGAGCACGAGTTCGACCCGGTCGCAGGCGGCACGCTGATCGGCATCCAGCGCCGAGGCGGTCGCGGCGACGTTCCTGTAGGCGGCGGGGGAGGCGAAGACCATGGTCGCCCGTCCGGCGATGATCGCATCGGCGATCGCGCTCGCGGTCAGAGTCTTCGGTTTCGTCACGGACATGTCCGGCGTCACCGAGGTGGCCCCGATCGCCGGTCCGAGCAGTGCGAAGGGCGGGAAGCCGGCCACGAGTCCCGTGCCCTCACGGACATCGAACACCCGAGCCAGCACGGCTGCCAGTGCGGAGATATCCGCGTGGGTGTAGCGCACGCCCTTGGCCGGGCCGGTCGAGCCCGAGGTGAAGAGGATCGCCGCGTCGGCTTCGGCCGCCGGAGCGGGCAGTTCGGCCCGGTGGTCGGTGCGGGACAGTTCCGTCAGGCTCGTCTCGACCGAGAACAGGCGCGAGCGGACGGGCCCGAGCGGGCTGACGGAGATCCGCCTGCCCGGCCAGCCGTATGCGCGGGCCAGTGCGAGGCCGGGCAGTCCACCGATGATCCACTGCGGATCCGCCGAGGTGATCGCCCGAGTCATCCCCCGCGGGCCGAGTCCGGCATCGGCGACGACGGCGACCGCACCGATCTTCAGGCAGGCGTAGAGGGCGGCGGTGAGGTTGTTGCCCGGCGGCACCAGCATGGACACACGGTCACCGGGACGCACGCCGAGGTCGAGCAGACCGTTCGCGATCGACGTCGTGACCTCGAACAGGTGGCGCCAGGTGATCTGCTGGGCGGGGTTCTGCGCGAAGTCCACCGAGGCGATCGACTCGTCCTGACTCCGGGCGTCGAGGATCGCGGTGATCGGTCGCACGCCAGCCGAATCGGATGTCGCCGAGGTGCTCGCATCCGCCCGCACGCCGGCCGGGGCGGCCTCGGCGCGACTGTGTTCGTCGTCGCGGTGCGCATGTGCGGTGGTGTCGAATCGGGCACCGAGCCAGTCGAGGACGAGCCCGGCGCCGTCGTGGTCTTCGCTGACGAGGTGCGAGGCCGTTTCGAAGCGGTGCACATCGGCCTGCGGCAGGCGCTGGCGCAGATCCCGCAGATAGCGTTCGACGAACACCGGGTCCTTCGGCCCCCACACCAGCAGGGCGGGGCGGTCGAAGGCGGCGATGTCCTCGCCGATGCGCTGCAGCTCGGGATCGGATGCGTGGTTGTCATCGACCGGGATGTCGGCGACGAAGCCGCCGATCGCCCACCGGTCCTGCGCGGTGGCGTACGGGGCGCGGAACGCGGCCCTGGTCTTCGCATCGAGGTCGCCGAGGCGCAGACCAGGGCCGCGTTCCGCGCCCCGTA
>Ga0209487_1001908_pt1 | contig 17218 bp, 17 predicted proteins | sample Poulit2012_FD_187524 | JGI IMG/M metagenome (GOLD analysis project Ga0209487, IMG submission 187524) | Agricultural soil microbial communities from Georgia to study Nitrogen management - Poultry litter 2012 (SPAdes) (version 2) | ecosystem: Environmental > Terrestrial > Soil > Agricultural land...
AGCTACAGATTGATGAAAGGCGAATCTTCCATGACTAATTACATCGTCTTTCTTTGGTGATCGTTTCGGAAAACTCATTTGACAATAGCGAATAAATGTAAGGGGCTCACCTAATCTTTTTATAAAATAATGACCCTTATTCACTTGTTTAATACCTTTTGTTAAGGTGTGTGGTTCGGGAACATATCCATAGTCGATATAATGATGAAATGCATAGTCATCAAAAGTATCTTCATAATAAGAAAAGAGGGCGCTTTTCTTTTCCGTTGTCAGAATTGTTTCTTCCGCACTTTCTGTATAATATAATTGTTTTTTTCCGAAGGGATCCCGAGCACCAAAGAGCACTTTTTCTACCGTGTCCCAAATAAGAATAATAAATGACCCTTGCAGTAAGGAAAAACAGTCTGTCTTTTTATATTCAAACAATTTTGCTAGTAGTTCATGATCACTTTTTCCCTTTAATATGTATCCTTTTTCTTGTAAAAGCTTGTAAATTTCTTGCTTGTTTGTAATTGCTCCATCGAATATAAGAACATAGCGATCCTCTGAAAAATAATAAGGCTTTTCCTCGGGATGGAGAATGTGATAAAAAAGAGCAAACTGTTTATCATGTAATAAATCGCTGTTCCCGCGGTGATTCATTCGTTGGGACATTTGGCGGATATCTTGTAAATGTTCTTTACTGAATAATAAACTTTCTTCTTGTAATAATACAGCTAAAAAACTCATGAGCATCTCCTTCTTAAATCGTCATTTCATTTATAGCATCTTATCTATATAAACGTATGACTTAAGGAAAATGTTTCACTTTAGCAAAAAAGCATAGAACAAACAATTTTGAATGTTTTATTCTATGCCACATTTTCGCGTATGCTAAACATTTGGTGGTTCTTTAATTTTTTCAGTAACGATGTCTTCCGCTACATCGACTTGGTATGTCTTTCCTTTGTAAACGAATTTGAACTTTCCATTATTGAAATCTGTTCCGATTTCTTTATAAAATATACCTTCATAGTCATTGTTTTTAGATTTTGTAAAGCGAAGTCTCATTTTATTTCCATCTTTTTGGAGAAAAGCTCGAACACCTGGTTCATAGCTTGTATCATCATCTACTTGGATAGAACGGTCCATGGAAACAATATGAATATCGACAAAAGATGAAATTTCCCTTTGTAAGGCACTTGAAAAAGAGCCTTTCGTAATCTCTTCCCAACGATTTTGAGGTGTTTGGCCAATAATTACTTGCGTTATATTGTACTGATGGGCGATATCTGCAATTGCTTTAGATGTAGGGCGCTTTTCATTATCAAGTAAAATAAACTCCTTTACATCTAATTCACGGGCTAATTCTCTCCATTCATCGATATAACGGGATCTTTTTTCATCAAATTCATCATAAGGGAGTTCATCTACTGTTAAAACGTATAATGGACATTCAATAATTTTGGCTAATTGATGGCCACGTTTAATGAGACGTCTCCCGTTTGGTCCATAGTACACGCAAACTAAAATACTTTCATTCATATGTCCTACTCCATCATTCATTGTTCGTACCACCTCACCATTGATGCTAATGCTTCCTTCTTAAATAATAAACATTTGTTACCTTATAGCATATACGAAGTCATCTGGATTTGCCAATATCATTCGGATAATGTGCATGAATTTCGCGTTTATTATATAATGAACAAAGTAAAAGTCATCATTTGATGCATTTTAACAAAATTTGTTGTAAAGGAGGTTTCCTTTTGAATACAATATTACTCGCTATCTTCATACCTTTTCTTGCAACTATTTTCATTCCATTTATTCATAAACATACTCGTTTTCATGCTGGATGGTTTGCCCTGTTTATCCCAGCCATTTTATTTATTTTACTAGCTAAGTATATTGAACCAATTGCTGACGGAAAAACTTTCGGGTATGTATTTCAGTGGATACCTTCTTTTGATATTGAATTAGGTATACATTTAGATGGACTAAGTTTAATTTTCGCCCTACTCATTACCGGAATTGGAACACTTGTTACATTATATTCCATATATTATTTATCAAAAGATGAAATGCTTGCTCATTTTTACATATATTTATTGTTATTTATGGGGAGTATGTTAGGTGTCATTTTTTCCGATCATTTAATCGGACTTTACATGTTTTGGGAACTGACGAGTATTTCCTCTTTTTTACTAATTGCCTATTGGTTCCACCGGAAAGGATCCCGTTATGGGGCACAAAAATCACTTCTATTGACTGTCACCGGTGGAATGTCTATGCTCGCTGGGCTACTTATGCTACAGCGAATTTATGAGACATTTAGCATTCAAGAGATTATTACAAGTTTTACAGACGGAACAGATCATATATTATTCGTACCAGCGATGGTATTAATTTTAATTGGAGCCTTTGCTAAATCCGCTCAATTTCCGTTTCACATATGGTTACCAGATGCGATGGAAGCTCCTACACCCGTAAGTGCATATTTGCACTCAGCAACAATGGTAAAAGCAGGAATTTACTTAATCGCCCGGCTTACCCCAGTTTTTGCTGGACATCAAACATGGTTTTGGCTCGTTAGTGGAGTTGGATTGATCACGTTATTCTGGGCCGCTTTTACCGCAATACGACAAACCGATTTAAAAGCTTTACTTGCTTATTCAACAGTGAGCCAACTTGGACTGATCATGAGTTTAATCGGTGTCGGTTCAATTGCTTTATATGCCCAAGAAAAAATAGATATTACTTTTTATACGCAAGCTACCTTTGCTGCACTTTTTCACCTTATTAACCATGCAACGTATAAAGGTGCACTCTTTATGGTCATTGGAATCGTTGACTACCAAGTTGGAACGAGGGATATTCGAAGGCTCGGCGGTCTTATTGCACTTATGCCCGTTTCCTTTACGATTGCATTATTTGGTAGTTTTTCCATGGCAGGGCTTCCTCCTTTTAACGGTTTCTTAAGTAAAGAAATGTTTTTTACTGCTATGCTTCAGGTGAAAGACTTACAAATCTTTTCATTAGATGCACTTGGAACTTTGTTTCCTGTCATTGCTTGGATAGCTAGTGTGTTTACTTTCGTATATAGTATGATCATTGTTTTTAAAACGTTCTTTGGACCATTTGATAAAAAGGAACTCGGTCATATTGAAGAACCAAAGCCTGGTATGCTCATTTCACCGACAATTCTTGGGATCTTAGTCGTCGCTATTTTCTTTTTTCCTAATACGATTGGAAAGTATCTTGTGGCACCGGCCATGGCGGCTATTTATCCCTTTGAAGTATTTTCTACACATCTACATTATGACATTGCGTTATGGCAAGGGTTTAATACAGAATTGCTGATGACGATAGGTATTGTTGTTTTAGGGACGATCCTTTATACAACATTGCGTTATTGGGAGAGGATTTACCGATTATTTCCTGAAAAGTACTCCCTTGATGCCTTGTACAACTTTACATTAGAAAAACTAGAAGCAAGTTCACGGACTATTACGAATGTATATATGACTGATTCATTACAACATTATATTCGCTACGTGATGGTGTTCTTCATTACCATAACTGGGGGTTATTTCCTTTACGCTGGCGCCTTTTCTTATGATGGCTCTGAAGATGGAACGATGAGTACGTTTGTCGCATTACTCGTTGTGATTATATTTATGGCAGCAATTGCGATATTACTCGTAACTTCAAGACTTTCTGCCATATTGTTTAACGGAGTTATTGGCTTTTCGATCGCTACATTGTTCGTCATATTTCGTGCCCCGGATTTAGCTTTAACACAGCTCGTCATTGAAACAGTTACGACAGCACTCTTTTTATTAAGTTTTTACTTTTTACCAAAATGGTCGAAAAAAATGCGAAACGTTCGTATAAACTGGACAAATTTACTCATTTCCATATTAGTTGGAATCACCTTTACACTTGTAACATTGTCTGTGCATAGTGAAAGAATGTTTGAATCCATTTCATCGTATTTTGAAAATGCCTATCAACTTACCGGGGGGCAAAATATTGTTAATGCGATTTTAGGGGATTTCCGAGCCTTTGATACGATGTTAGAAATAATTGTGTTATTCATCTCGGGAATCGGCGTTTATGCGATTATAAATGCGGGCAATCGTAAACAAAGGACTGATACGCATGAAAATTAATGAAGTCATCTTACAATCGATTGCAAAACTTGTTGTATTTATTATTTTAACTCTTGCCATTTATTTGTTTTTCTCAGGTCAACATATGCCTGGTGGTGGGTTTGTCGGTGGATTAGTGCTTGCTTCTGCTTTTGTTTTGCTAACGTTAGCTTTTGATACAGAAACGATTGATAAGGGGTTTCCCGTAGATTTTAAACTTATTGCAGCTTTAGGAGCATTTATCGTCGTAGCGACTGGATTAGGTGCCACGGTTTTCGGAAAAGACTTTTTATATCAAACGATCTTTCACATTCAAGTACCGATTTTTGGTAACATTGAGTTTGGTACGATGACGATTTTTGAATCCGGTGTAGCTTTAGCTGTATTAGGAGTTGTCGTAACAATTATTTTAAGTATTAGTAAGGATGTGTAATTTATGGAAACAGTTATGATCATCCTAACAGGTGTTTTAGTGACCGTTGCAACGTATTTAGTATTATCCAAAAATATAATTCAAATTATTTTAGGGACGGCTGTATTTACCCATGCGAACCACCTTTTAATAATGATCATGGGACGATTAGCTAATGAAAATGTCCCTTTACTAGGTGAAAGCGGAGAGCAATATGCTGATGCACTTCCTCAAGCACTTATTTTAACGTCTATTGTTATTAGTTTCGGTGTAACAGCGGTCTTTCTAGTCATCGCATACCGAACTTATCAAATGACGAACACGGATGATCTAGGGGATTTAAGAGGGTTTTTCTATGAATAATTTAATTGTACTTCCTATGGTTTTACCAATATTAGTTGGAATACTACTTGTCTTTTTACAAAAACATCTTTTATTGCAACGGTTATTTAGCTTTATGATCCTAATAGCTAATAGTGTTATTTCCCTATATTTATTACACAATATCCAAACAAAGGGTATCATGCGCTTAGATTTTGGAGAATGGGAGCCACCTTTTGGCATATTATTCGTTGCTGATTCCTTTGCAATGTTACTCGTTTTATCGACGAGTGTTGTTTCGGCTATAGTTCTTTTATACAGTATGTATGCGACAGAGGAACAGATTGAAAAGAGATACTTTTATTCCTTTATACTATTTTTAATTGCCGGTGTAAATGGTTCTTTTTTAACTGGAGATTTGTTTAATTTATTTGTCGCTTTTGAAGTAATGCTCGTTTCTTCATACATATTAATTGTTATTGGCGGAAAACGTCGGCAGTTCGTCAGTTCGATTACATATGTGACGATAAATATTATTTCATCATCATTCTTTTTAATTGGTATTGCTTATATTTATGGAACAGTCGGAACATTAAATATGGCCCATTTATCCGAACGTATTGGAGAAGTTGGACAGACACCAATTCTTACAGTTATTAGCATTATCTTTTTACTCGTCTTCAGTTTAAAAGCAGGGCTGTTTTTATATCAATGGTTACCGCGTTCCTATAGTGCTCCACCGACAGTTATTGCGGCACTATTCGGGGCGCTCTTAACAAAAGTAGGAATTTATGCTTTATTCCGGACCTTTACGCTATTGTTTTACCATGAGGAGCAAATTACCCATACACTTATCACGATTTTGGCGATTGTTACCTTAGTCGGTGGTAGTATCGGAGCAATAGCTTATACAGATTTAAGACAAATCGTCGCATACAATGTCATCATTTCCGTTGGATTTATTTTAATCGGTTTAGCCGTCATGACACCGGAAGCGATGGAAGGAAGTATTTTTTACATTATCCATGACATGATCGTAAAAGCATTACTCTTTTTAGTCATAGGAACGACTATTTATTTAACAGGAAGATCACAGATGTCTCGGTTAAGTGGTCTTATAAAAAACTATCCGGTTCTCGGCTGGATATTTTTCCTAACGATTTTATCTTTAGTCGGAATTCCACCGTTAAGTGGATTTGTTGGAAAGATTTTAATCGGGCAAGGAGCTATCAAAGCTGAATCCTATGTGTTACTCTTCGTAGGGTTTGCCTCAAGTTTATTCGTTTTATATTCTTTACTGCGAGTGTTTATGAATTGCTTCTGGGGTGAAACATTAATTAGCCCTGAGGATGAGAAACCTTTACGTAAAGGACTAATCATGCCCTCCTTACTTCTTGCTATTTTAACAATTGCTTTAGGAATGGGAGCAGAAACAGTTGCTATTTATATTACCGATGCCGCAGAAACATTACTCAATCCACAAATTTATATCGATGCTGTTCTTAAATAATGGGGAGTGAATGAACCATGCCAAATACAGCCGCACAATTTTTGTTAAATTTATTTATCGCTTTGTTGTGGACATTTTTTAAAGACCAAACGGAATTTGTCCCAGAAACCTTTTATGCAGGCTTTCTCATCGGACTCGTTATCGTCTTTATAATGAGGCGATTTTTTGGCGGTCGCTTTTACTTACATCGACTTTACTCTATCATCAAACTCATTTTAATTTTTATTTCGGAAACTTTTCAATCAGCCGTGCTCGTCATTAAACAAATTTTAAGTCCAAAGATCGATATCCAACCGGGAATTTTTAGGTATGAAACGAGTTTAAAAGGGGATTGGGAAGTAACGACGATCTCATTATTGCTTACATTAACACCTGGTTCTGTCGTCATGGAAGTGAGTCCAAAGGGAAATGAACTTTTCATCCATGCGATGGACATTAAACGGCATCGAAAAGATTTAGAAAACTCCTTAGCGAGATTTGAAAAGGCAATTATGGAGGTGACAAGATGATCGATATATTACTAACACTTTCTCTCATATTATTTGGGATAGCCATCTTTATTACATTTATACGGATCATCTTAGGACCTTCGTTCTCCGATCGCGTCATTGCGATGGATGTTATCGGAGTGAATTTACTTTCAGCCATTGCAATTTTATCGATTTTATTTAACACGAAAGCCTTTTTAGAAGTTATTCTTGTGCTCGGTATTTTAGCTTTTATTAGTACGATTGCCTTTTCGAAGTTTATTGAAAGGGGTTATATCATTGAACGAAAACGTGATTGAACTTATTAGTGTCATTATTATTTTCATCGGTAGTATTACGAGTGTTGTCAGTGCGATCGGTATGATTCGTTTTCCTGATGTCTACTCTAGAGCCCATGCGGCCACCAAGACGACTACGCTTGCTGTTTTAATTACTTTATTCGGCGTGTTTCTCTATTTTTTATTCGTCGAAGGTTTCTTTAGTGTTCGTGTATTACTCGTCATTGTTTTCGTCTTTTTAACAGCTCCTGTTTCTGGTCACCTCGTTTTACGCGCTTCTTATCGTGCAAATGTGAAAATGGCGGATTCCACAAAGGAAAATGAATTAAAACCATACTTAAAACGTGATGAAACATAAAAGATACAAAACGACAACGTAAAGTATCTTTTATGTTTTTTCTGCAATCTCCTCTTCTCTTTATAGTAACGTTAAAATTCTCCGCTTTCTAAAACTTAATCATTATTTTATTAGCTAACCTAATTTAGGTTGGCTTTTTTCACGTGTTGTTAATTTGAAGTTTAAAAGGCTAAGAAATGTTGTCTAAAATTTGTAACAATACTTGCTATTTTTGTGATATAAGTCACAATTTTAAACATTTTTCAGTGCTAAGATGAACGTGACATTGACAAATCGACATTAAAACTTTGAAAAAGACTATTTAAACGAGGGGGTGGTAACTATTGATTATGTGAAGTTTGATGATGTTGTTCATTCGATTACGCAAGCTGGAGAAGCAAAAACAAAACTATCCATCCGAGAGATATTAATTAAGTCTATATTATCTGGAGCCTTTTTAGGATTTGCTACAACATTGGCCTTTACTGCTTCTGTGCAAACTGGACTCGATATTGTCGGAGCGATTATTTTTCCAACTGGATTTGTCATGATTTTACTTCTAAACTTAGAGCTTGTGACGGGATCCTTTGCGATTATCCCGATTGCAAATTTTAGAAAAAAGGTAACAACTTCATCGATGTTTCGAAACTTAAGTTGGGCATTCTTTGGAAATTTACTCGGTAGTATATTTTATGCTTTGCTGTTTGCCATTTCAGTTTCCAAGTTTGGTAGTTCAATGGATTCACCATTAATCGAAAAAATCATCTCTGTTGCTTCAAACAAAACATTAGGTTACAAGTCTTTAGGAATGAGTGGACTGATTACGATGTTCGTCAATGCTTTACTTTGTAATTGGATGGTTACGATGGGAGCAGTGATGAACTTTACATCTAAAGCGACCATCGGAAAAATTGCTGCTATGTGGATGCCAGTTTTCATTTTCTTTGCCCAAGGTTTTGAACACGCAGTCGTCAATATGTTCGTCATTCCTGCAGCGATGATGCTCGATGCGAACATCGGATTAAATGACTGGTGGTTATGGAATCAAATTCCTGTCACGATTGGAAACTTTATCAGTGGATTTTTATTTACCGGTTTAGCCTTACATCTTATCGCCAAAAGGAAAAACGATACCCTTTCTCACATGTCATTAAAAAATGACTGATAAACAGTTGTTTTAAACATTTATTAAAGGAGGAATGACATTGATACAAACAGTCGTATGGTTTGCATCTTTAATAATAATTATTTTAATTGCTGCTATGTTTTTATGGGTTGCTGTGAAGTCGAAGGAAGAAAGTGATTATAAGCCAATTGTCAAGAAGTGGTATAAGGCGAGATCCGTCTATGGTGTTATTCTCGTTCTTGTCATGTTTGCTGTCACGATTTACACATTACGAGAATTACCGTTTAACAAACCTTCCTATGTTGAAAGCTCGGAAATCATTGAAGTTGATGCTGAATCCTTTCAATTCGGTTACGAGTTATCTCAAGATGAGTTTTCTGTAGGGGATACTGTGAAATTTAATGTAACGACTAGAGACGTGACTCATGGGTTTGGTGTCTATAATCCTGACCGTGTGTTAATCGCACAAACGCAAGCAATGCCTGAGTATGAAAACTCTTTTTACATTACATTTGATGAACCTGGAACATATGAAGTTCTTTGTCTTGAGTATTGTGGGTTAGGTCACCATATTATGAAAACGGAATTTGTCGTGAAATAAATTACTAGAATGGAGTGTGAAATAAAAATGAATCACGTAAAATTAACGAGAAATAATGCGATTATAACTCAATTAAAAATTTCTGCTTTAATTGTCATTGTTATGATGGTGTTCGGTGTTCTAATGCTTTTACAACAAGGTGGTATTGTTGATTTTGGGCCTGCTGCTTTTTATCAATTTTTAACGATTCACGGAACAGGGATGATTGGAACGGCTGCACTAGCAACAGCTGGGATTATGTGGTATTTCCTAAGTCATTATGTGAAGTTATCAAAAAGAATTTTGAAAATAAATTTAGCATTGTTCGTAATCGGTGTCGTTATGATCATTATCGGTGTTTTTGCCTTTGATTACTCTAGTTCTTGGACATTTCTTTACCCACTACCGGCAATATCTGGAGGGGCTTGGGGTGTCGCTGGAGCACTTTGTTACTTACTCGGTTTACAAATCGTCGGTCTTGGGTTACTCTTATTAATTTTAGATTGTGGTCGAGCGATTATTAAAGAGTATGGTAGTTTAGCCAAAGGACTAGGTTGGGATGTTATTTTAGGAAAAAAATCAGAAGATGATGCACCACCGACCACAGTTGTAGCAAGTACGATGGTTGTTATCGTCAATACTGCTGCTTTAATTTCTGGAACAATCGTCATCATTATGAACATCATCACTGTATTAAATCCGTCCTTTACTTTCGATCCATTACTTGCGAAAAACTTAACCTTTGCTTTTGGGCACATTTTAGCAAACTCTACGATTTATATGGCAGTCATCGCTGTCTATGAAATATTATCCCGATCAACAAAGCGTCCTTGGAAAGCAAATCGAGTATTTTTAATTGCTTGGACAATGTCTACCGTATTTACAATGCTCGTTTATCCACACCATTTGTTACAAGATACAGTTATGCCGACATGGGCTCTCCTCATGGGACAAATACTTTCCTTTGCGAACGGTTTGCCTGTACTCGTTGTAACTGCATACGGCGCTTTAATGATTGTTTACAAATCTAAAATTAAATGGGATATGGCTTCAGCATTAATTTTCGTTTCTATGTTCGGATGGACGGCAGGTGTTATTCCCGCCATTTTAGACTCAGCAATTATGATTAACCATGTCATGCACAACACAAAATGGGTTCCAGGACATTTCCACATGTACATGGGCTTAGGTGTTATCGCGATGATCTTCGGCTTTATGTACTACTTAGCAAAAAATGAAGTCGGCTTAAAACCAAATACATTAGAACGTATTGCTTACGTCATGTATGTAACTTCGATTATGGGAATAAGCTTTGGATTTTTAACATCTGGTTCACTAAGTACACCAAGGAAATTTGCGGAACATTTCGCAGAATGGCAAGCACCTGCTATATTCGGGGGAATTGCTGGAATATTATTAATCCTTTCAATCACCGTCTTTTTCCTTCGACTCATTGGATATTTACGCAAACGAAAACCAACTGTCACATAACAAAATAAATAAAGGGGGAGTTGTTTGTGAAACGTAAATTTTATATCGGATTAAGTTTGTATGTAATCTTGCTACTCCCGCCTATTGTTACTTTGCTAGAAAAATGGATGGCTACCCATATGCTCGTGCAAATGCCATTACTAATCGTTTCAGGATATTTAATGGGACAACTTATTACCAATAAATATAAAAGGTTTTTTAGCGCGTACAATGAAAATGGAATCCCTGGCATCTTACTTGTTTACTTTATTACGATGTATTGGATGATCCCACGAGCAATGGATGAAGCGATTATGTTACACACTGCTGAAACTTTTAAATTTATTAGTTTACCTTTTCTCGTTGGAATCTTCTTATATGATAGTTGGCCAAAATTAAGTGAGGTAGCGAAGAGTTTTCTCGCTTTTAATTATATCCCGATGTTCGGTATCATGGCCTGGTTATATATTGACTCACCGATTCCAATATGTAATAACTATTTAGAAACGGAACAAAAGCTATTAGGCTGGGGATTCTTTATAATTACACTCCTTATGTTACTTTATGTTTTACGTTATGCCTTTGTTGATCAAAGAAAACCTGAAGAAGTGTAAGTTTTATATTTTTCACAGGAAGAGACTTTTCTTAGGAAAAGTCTCTTTTTATTTTGCTTGCATATTGTTAGACGGTCCATGAAAAACAACGTAACATTTTATGTATTAGTTCTTTTAGGAGGATTTTTATGACACTTAAAAAAATTAACGATGCATATATATCTGTTTTAGATTTAGTTCCCGTAAATGCTGGAGGAAATGCACGGGAATCATTATTAAATAGTATGGAGTTAGCCCAGCATGTTGAAGAACTCGGATATAACAGGTACTGGTTAGCGGAACATCATAATATGCCTGGTATTGCAAGCTCAGCAACAGTCGTCATCATGGGACAAATCGCAAATGCTACCGATCGAATTCGAGTTGGTTCTGGAGGCATCATGTTACCAAACCACGCTCCTTTAGTTGTAGCCGAACAAATTGGAACATTAGAATCCTTTTTTCCAGATCGAATCGATCTTGGGTTAGGACGGGCTCCGGGAACAGATCAATTAACCGCTTTTGCTCTGCGCCGGCATAAGCAGGGTGGGGCAGAGAGCTTTCCTTCAGATGTAGAAGAATTACAACAATACTTTTCAAAGACCGGTACAAACCATGTTCGGGCGATTCCTGGTGAAGGATTAGACATTCCTATTTGGCTTCTCGGCTCTAGTGATTTTAGTGCAAGACTCGCTGCGCAAAAAGGAATGCACTTTTCTTTTGCAAGTCATTTTGCTCCAGCATTTACCGTGCCAGCTTTACAGTTGTACCGAAATAACTTTGAGCCTTCAGATTCTTTAAAGAAGCCGTATGCGATGATCGGACTCAACGTAATTGCCGCAGATACGGATGAAAAAGCAGAGTACCTCGCCACATCGATCCAACAACAATTTTTAAGTTTAACCCGTGGAAGACCAGATAAACTACAACCCCCGGTTGAAAGTATGGAACATATATGGACTCCGGAGGAAAAAGCAGCTGTTGAACAATCACTAGATCCGAAAGCTACGATTGTCGGTAGTCCAGAAACAGTTAAAGAAAAGTTAGTCAACTTTATTGAAGAAACAGACGCTGATGAAGTGATCATTAATTCAACAATTTATAATCATGAGGATCGAATGCGCTCCTATGAAATCGTTGCGGAAATTGCTGATTAATATCATATTGACTGCAGAAGGGACTATTTTGTAAAGAATAGTCCTTTTTCTATTGAACTTTTTCCTTTTACAATATATAATCTAATATATGAAATATCGTTCATATATAGGAGTGATTACGATTTGAGGTGTATATCATGAGCGAGAAAAACGAAAACTTGATATTAAATGAGCAAATAAAAGAAGATGTCGTCAATTTATTCCAAGCTTTTTCGAATAAAACACGGCTTAATATTTTATTTGTGTTAAAGCAACAACCCTTAACCGTTACAGAAATCTGTGAGAAACTAGACGTTTCCCAAAGCGCAATTTCCCATCAACTCAGGCGGTTAAAGCTCGCCAGACTTGTCACAAATAAAAGAGAAGGGCGAAAGATTATTTATACATTAGCCGATCATCATATTCATGATATTTTTGATTTAGCCATTGAACATGTAAAGGAGATATATCATTATGAGTGAACATATTTTACAAAACTCTCATGATCACCATGACTACGAGCATGATGGAACCGTAGCCGTTATTTTATATTTTGTTGGACTCGCTTTATTTATCATAGCTCTTTTCCTCCCGAAAGGATGGGTGGGAAATAGCGTTTATGCAGCAACATTAATTTTATCTGGATATCATATCATAATTGAAGGATTTGTTGATACGTATCAGCAATCAAAAAATCAAAAACGCTTTAAACCTAATGTACACATTTTAATGACTTTAGCTGCCATCGGAGCGATGATTATTGGTGATTTCCTTGAAGCGTCATTACTCATTCTTATTTTTGCCGGAGCCCATTATTTAGAAGATTATGCAGAAGGTCGAAGTAAGAAAGAAATTACGAGTCTTTTAGAACTAAATCCAACATCGGCTCGAAAAATAATGCCAAATGGTGAGGTGAAAATTGTCGATGTTTCCGAATTAAAAATCGGTGATCAAGTATCGATTTTAAATGGAGATCAAATTCCAACGGACGGAGTTGTCCTTTCTGGGAGCTCTTCTATCGATCAATCGGCAATTACAGGAGAAAGTATTCCTGTTGAAAAAGAAGTAGGCGATGAGTTATTTGGAAGTACGATTAATGGATCGGGAACGTTAGTCATGGAAGTAACGAAAGATAGTTCTGAAACTGTGTTTGCTAAAATTGTTCAACTCGTCAGTCAAACCCAGCGAGACTATTCAAAAACAGCAAAACTTATTCAACGAATTGAACCGGTTTATGTAACGATTGTCCTTATAATCGCACCACTGTTTTACCTTTTTGGCCATTATGTTTTAGATTGGACAACTTATGAAAGCTTTTATCGAACAATGGTCTTATTAATCGCTACGTCTCCTTGTGCGTTAGCAGTAACGGATATTCCCGCGACTTTGTCTGCGATTAGTAATTTAGCGAAACGAGGTGTCTTGTTTAAAGGTGGATCTTATTTATCAAATCTCTCAGACTTAACCGCTGTTGCCTTTGATAAAACAGGAACTCTTACGACCGGTGAGCCTGTTGTAACAAACACATATTTTAGTAAATCGGTTTCTGAGGAAGAACAAAAAAACTATGAAAACATCATTGTCTCGATGGAAAGTAAATCAAATCATCCGCTCGCCCAAGCGATTATTAAACATTATGATGACATTGTTCCAGAAGATTATGAGGTAGAGAACATTATTGGAACTGGATTAGTCGCTAATATCAATGGCATTCAATACAAAATCGGAAAGCCAAGTTCAATGGATGAGATCCCTGAGGATATTGAAAGGCAAACAGAAACGTATGAACAAGAAGGAAAAACAGTCGTTTACTTTGGTATAGATAATGAGGTTATTGGATTAATTGCGATTCAAGATGTGCCAAAGGATTCTTCAAAAGAAGCGGTAAACTATTTCAAAAATGAAAATATCCATACTATCATGATTACCGGTGATGCTAAGCGTACTGGAGAGGCGATCGGTGAACAATTAAATATCGATGAAGTAAAAGGAAATGTCTTACCTGAGGAAAAGGCAAATATCATTTCTGACTTAAAAAAGGATTATCCTGTCATTGCCATGTTAGGAGACGGAGTAAATGATGCCCCTGCATTAGTTCAAGCTGATGTTGGTGTTGCGATGGGTGAGGGAACAGACATTGCGATTGATGTTGCGGATGCCGTTTTAATGAAAAATGATTTAACGAAATTTTCCTATACCCACCGTGTGGCAAAAAGACTACGCTCCATCGTCTGGCAAAATATTTTTATCGCTTTATTTGTCGTCGTTTTTCTCGTGATTGCCAATATGTTTGGAAGTATGAATATGACCCTTGCCGTTATTTTTCATGAAGGTAGTACATTGCTTGTCATCTTAAATGGATTACGAATGTTAAAGGGATCTTCTGAAGAAATTGTAGGATCATAGAAATAAATAAGGCCCCCCCTTGAGAGGTAGTGACCCTAAAAGTTAAATTTTTTTACTCTAACTTTTGGGGTACAGTGCCAGAATGTCTCTTAAGAGGGCCTTTTCCTTTATGCAAAAGTATCTGGCATCACAACTGCTTCGACATACCCTTTAGCACAAAGCTCCTCTTCCGCATAAACTTCTGTAAATACCCTCCATCGTTTAAGATGTACCTTTTCCAAAGTACCAACAGCTTGTAAAGCAACATTTTGTGGTGTCGGTTTAACATAATCGACATGGAGAGACGCTGTCACAAACCTCGGTGGGGCGACACCATCGCCAGGTTCATGACCTTTTTCCCGATGAAGGGCTAAAGACGCTGATCCGGTACCATGACAATCAATAAAGGATGCTAAAATTCCACCATACACAAATCCAGGAATAGCGGTATGCTCCTTCTTTGGTGTAAAAATTGTTATTGTTTTGTCCTTTAGCCAACCGGTACGGAAATGAAGTCCTGCTTCATTAAGCCGCCCACAACCATAACACATGGCAAAATCATCCGGATACTCATCTTGGATGGCATGAACAACCTCTTTTTTCATAATTACACATCCTTCCCTATTCTTCTGTTAAATTAGTTTCAGCAAGTATAGTGACAATTTCATCTTGTATTTGAAAAACAGGCTCTTTAATATAATTGTTTATTAAAATTGAAAAATTTAACTTTGTTCCATCATCAGTCGTCACATAACCTGATAACGTACTAACCTTATGCAAATTGCCTGTTTTGGCTAAGACTTTCCCTTTCATATCTTCATCTAAGAACCGACCATGAAGAGTTCCTGAAAGTGCATGATCTAGTTCCCCTGATTTCGGCAAGGAATCCTTAAAATCAGGAAACCATGCTTTATCTTGAATGTTATAAAGTAGTTTTGTAAAAAAGTTTGCAGATACTAAATTCCGATCGGACATGCCTGAACCGTCACGAATATTAATACCTGTTGTATCTAGCCCTAAATCAGCTAACACACGTCTGACAACAGGTAAACCCTCCCTCCAGCTTCCTTCACCCGCTTCAACCTTCCCTATTTCTTTGACAAGCACCTCACCAATTCCATTATTACTTTGCTTCATAAAAGGCATAATGATCTCCTTTAATGGTGCTGATTTTTTCGTAAAAATAGTTTCTGCTTCTTTTGGTACTTCCTTCACCGAAAGACGCTCGTTAGAAAATAAAATATCTTGTTTTTCAAGACTTTGACTGAACGAATGAAGTGCATACTCTGTTGGCTCCCATACGGCCCGACGCCTTTCATACGTTATACTATCTAAGGGAATATTGCCTTCAATCGTAATTTCATTAGAACCATGCTTTCCCTTATCGGATAACGTAAGAGGCTTTCCAGCTTCTACGGTATCTCCTTTGTTAATGATTTTTACGTAATCTGTTTCTGGTGTAATATCTATTTTCGGCTTTTCTCCTACCTCTTCTCCGGGTATAATTTCCAAGATAATAGAGCCAAGTAAAAGATCATTATGTGATTTTGTAGCTACTGTTAATGCAGATGTGGCATTTCCATAATAATCATACTCATTTATCCAACTTAAGTCTTGAGAATACCTTTCATCATCATACCATGTATCATCGGCATATATCGATCCTGTTATTTCTGTAATACCCGCTTCTTTCACTTGTTTAGCTAACATAGTAAAATCATCCATTTGAAGCGTAGGATCCCCTTTTCCAACGATATATAAATCTCCTTCTAAAATCCCATTTTTAATTTCTCCGTCTACTTGTATGTCTGTCGTAAATTGATAATCTGACCCAAGAATCTCTAATGCAGCAATGGCAGTAATGATTTTCATATTTGATGCAGGAATAAGTCTTACATTACCTTGATGTTGATAAATAATCTCATCATTCTCATCACGAACGCTAATACCGATAATAGCTCCTTCTAAATTGTCATGATCTAAAGCCTTATCGATAGTTTCTTGTAATTGTTTTACGTTTTCAGAAGGAGGATGTTGTTGAATATGTAATGAAGGAAGTTCACGAAAGGTAGACATATACTGTTTGTGATGATGTATTTTAGTAAATCGAGTTTCCTCTGTCCTTTGAGTTAAATCCTTTATTGAATTTGTCAATGGCTTTTCAGCGAACAAAAACCCCATAGCCCCTAAGAACACGATAAGGATGAGAAACAATATAAATATATTTATTCTTTTCCTCTCCATCAAATCACTCTTTCTCCGCTATGGTCAAAGATATTATGCTTATCGTATTACATATTACATAAACGGTCAATTTTACAATTCAAAAGGCGTGTGATATGTTCATAGAGCTGAATGTATTTCGACATACGAAAGAGGAAAGCAAATGACGAAAAATATGAGAAATCATACCCTTTATTCAATATTAATTATTATGGGGCTAACACAT
>Ga0209487_1001909_pt1 | contig 17213 bp, 12 predicted proteins | sample Poulit2012_FD_187524 | JGI IMG/M metagenome (GOLD analysis project Ga0209487, IMG submission 187524) | Agricultural soil microbial communities from Georgia to study Nitrogen management - Poultry litter 2012 (SPAdes) (version 2) | ecosystem: Environmental > Terrestrial > Soil > Agricultural land...
TAGAATGTGGCGCAGAGCGTGCGTATGAGGAAGGATGGACTACGCCAGCCAAAGCTATAATTGGTGGTGCCGAGTTTATTGGCAATGATTATGTAAGAGCAGGGCAAAACACTTTATATAAAATGCGTTGGAATCCTGCCGCAATGGCATCAACTAACAAATATGGTAAGCAATATGCAACTGATATAGGTTGGGCATCAAAGCAAATTAGTACAATGTACAATCTCTATCAAGAAATAGGCGAATATACTCTGTATTTAGATATCCCTATTTATAAGTAAGATATTGATATAAGTAGCAAGACATAAGAGTCTGACTTCCTCGTTTAGTAAACGAGAGAGTCAGACTCTTTAGTTTTGTCCTAGTCTTATCATAAAGTAGAATTAAAAATGGCACCCTGTTTAATACTTCGACTATTTTTTATATAGTTTCGCACTCTCTTGTGCTGCGTATAATCCTACTGCCTTATTTTGATTCCATATTCTAGTAAATGTAGAAACCGGAACATTCGTATTGCCAACATAAGGACTAAGTTCAGGGGTAATCGAAGGACGCTTATATGTTTCCGTGAAATATTGTAAGAAGCCACCACCAGATGGATATCCTTCTGGAGGCATTACAAGGTAACCTGTCATTCTGCTAATTTGTCTTGCATAATTAAGATCCCGTACATAACGAGCACCTTTTTGATTATATCCCCAATAGAGAATCTCACCACTACTATGATAATTGATTGTCATTTGAGGGTCTATTTCTTTTACAAACTTTATAACGGCCTTAGTTTCGGAAGCTGATGCTGCACTGCTTCCTTTATGATTTTGATAATTCGGCTTACTTACATTACCACTAACCGTTTTCCAATCAACACTAAAGTTACGATTTAGGTCAACTCCTTTTGCATTTGCCTTCCAACGTTTAAAATTCTTACTGCCTGCATTCATACGAATTAGAGCATCATGATCTTTTCTTGGAAATGCATTTAATCCTTGCTGCTGGAGTGTAACACCATCCGGATTAACCATTGGCATAAACCAAATCGTTGTGTTATTTAAAATATTTCTAGCATGATATCCATCAATTTTTTTATTTTGTTTGTATGCCTTAGCATACTCTTCTATCATGTTCATATTTAGCATCGAAGTGATCCACTCTCTAGCATGAAGTGATCCATTAATAAACGTTGTCGGTTTACCATTTCCTAGCGAAACAGCATAAAGATTTCGTCCATATTCTGATTTACCAACAACTTTATAAGTAATTAGATCTGGATATGCCTTTGCTAAATTTTTGATATCTAAAACCATTTGATTATAAGTATATGTCTTCCCTGTATTTACAAAAGAAACAGCTGTAGCATCGCCTACATCGTTTTTATGGATATAGCCAGTTTGTTTTTTACCGTTTATATAGACACCTGTTTTATACCAATTCTTGCTATGTGGGTAGTATTTTAATTGAGATCCAGATGTGTAACTTTTAAGTTTTGTTGATTTTTTGGATGTTTTACTATAAACATGTGTGCGATCAACACGTGCAAAACCACTTAAAAGAGGTGCATCAATACCTACATCTTTCACATGAATATAACCAACATGTTTTTTGCCATTGATATAGACACCTGTTCTGTACCAATTTTTGCTATATGGATAATATTTCAACTCTGCACCTTTAGCATAACTTTTAAGACTTTTGGAGCTTTTTGAAGTATTGCTATAAATATGTGTTCGATCCTTTTGAGCATATCCACTTAATAGAGGTGCATTAGCACTTACATCCTTCACATGGATAAATCCAGTTTGCTTTTTACCATTAATATAGACGCCAGTTCTATACCAGTCTTTACTGTACGGATAGTATTTCAACTCCGAACCTTTAGCATAATTTTTTAATTTTTTTGAGTTTCTCGTTGTATTACTATACACAGTTGTTTGATCCTTGATACCATATCCTATTAATAATGTGTTCATTGAACCTATATCATTTTTATGAATGTAGCCTATATTAGGTTCTCCACCAATAAAAACCCTTGCTTGATACCAATCAGATGTAAAAGTTCGATACTTCAAAATATGACCATAACTATATGATTTTAACGTTTTGGCCCCTGTGGAAGCAGATGTATAGACCCTAGTTGGATTCTTTGTCCCGACACCTTCTATAAGTGATGAAGAAGTTACACCAGTATCAACATCTTTTCTATGAATATATCCAGTATGTGCTTTACCTTTTATAAATACTTTCGTAATAAACCAATCTTTATCATGTGCCTTATACTTCAAAATATGGCCTTGTGGATAACTTTTTAACGCTTTTGATTTTTTGGTGTTATCACTATATACAGATGTGGACTGCTTTAGTGCTACTCCACTTACAGAAGGTATATTTTTCGCTTCACCTACATCAGATGTATGAATATACCCTGAATGTGGTTTCCCATCTAAGTATACTGTGGCTTTATACCAATCATCAGAATGTGGTCGATATTTTAATTGATGACCATAACTATAACTTTTTAACACTTCTGAATCTCTATTGGTATCTACATAGACTGAAACAGGGTGTTTTAAAGCTAGTCCTATCAAAGGTCCAGATTGTTGCACTTGTATTGCTTGAGTATTAGAAACTTTGTTTGATTCGTCAGTCTCCTCTTCTACAACCTTCCCTAATTCATCAACTTCTTGATCTACTTCTTTCTCCGAATCTATTGCTTCCTCAGGATCATCTGAATTAACAGATTCAGAACCTTCGTCCTGCTCTTCTTCTGTATTTTCTGAACCATTTTCTTCAGTTTCTACTTTCTCTGAACCAATTTCCAATCGATTTGTTCGGTATTCGTCTGCCTGATCTATCAGAACGATCCGTTCATTATGTACATATCCTTCAACAACTTCTTCACTTGTGCTTTGACCATTTATCTCAAATCCTGAAATATAACGAATCAATGAAAAACGCTCACTTACAGTTGGTTGTTCTTCTACTAATTCAACAATGGTATCATCTTGAATTTTATCTAAAAGGTCGTTTCCTTCACTATCTTCATAGAGTTCTATTTCTCCATTAATTTCTTCTGCAAATAATACAACTTCATTCTCCTGGCTGTCTTCACTTGAAGACTCGGCGATAACATGTATTGGTAGCATTTGGAGTATTAATAGTATCATAACAAAATAAATGCTTACTTTTCTCAATTTGTTTGTTCCACCCTCTCTATATATTGCACACCATGTTCAGACCTATACACTTTTCACAAAATACATCTATTAAATAGGCGCACTTACATTAGATTTTTAACTAACTTTACATCGGAAAAAAGTTCCTCTTTCTATTATAAGTCAAAGATAGTATAATAGAAATAGAAATTTAAAGAAATGTTAAAAAAATGTTAAAAAAACCTAGTTAACAAACACTATAAATTATAGTATAATAACAGGATAAGTTAACATACGGAGGTTTTACGCATGAAGAAAGTAATTACCTATGGAACGTTCGATTTACTCCATACGGGACATATTAATATATTACGTCGCGCGAAGGAATATGGCGATTATTTGATTGTTGCAATATCTTCAGATGAGTTTAATGCAGGTAAAGGAAAAAAAGCATATTATAGCTTTGAACAGCGCAAAGCTATTCTTGAAGCTATTCGGTATGTTGATGAAGTGATTCCTGAACATACATGGGAGCAAAAAGTCGAAGATGTCAAAAATCATGATGTCGATGTTTTTGTAATGGGAGATGACTGGAAAGGTAAATTTGACTTCCTAAAAGATCAATGTGAAGTTATTTATTTACCAAGGACAGTTGGAATTTCAACTACGCAAATTAAAAAAGATTTGAAAAAAGCACAAAATGGCTAGAGAATGCTTTATTACTGTGTACCTTTTTGTTTTTCGTATACTCTTTTATATTTTTAATTTATTTCCCCAAAAGAAGAAAACAACGTTCGTTGCTTCATTTGGGGATAATGTTTTGTATACCGTAAAAGAAATCGAAAAACAGACGGATGACCAAGTTGTAATTCTTAAAACTTCCCAATGCAAAATCGACTTCGACAATGATTCAAACCGAATCGTCTTGGATTTTGAAACTCTTAACTTAGTAGACTGGTTTAAATCTATCTATCATTTGGCAACTTCTCACCATATATTTGTAGATAACTATTTTGGCTTTTTAGCTGTAACGAATTTTAAACCGAATGTACGTTGTATTCAGCTTTGGCATGCTGCAGGTGCGGTAAAACAATTCGGACTTAAAGATCTATCTATTGAATATCGAAGCCAACGTGCACATGACCGTTTTCAAAAAGTCTATCAGCGGTTTAATCATGTCATTGTTGGTTCAGAAAAAATGGCTTCTATCTTTAAAGAAAGTTTTGGGATCAATAACGAACAATTATTGAGAACAGGTATACCAAGAACAGATTTTTTCTATGATCAAGTGGCTAAAAAACATGTCGAACAGTCGCTAAATGCTGAATTCCCAAGGATTCATGATAAAAAAGTCATTCTTTATGCACCGACTTATCGTGATGATCAGCTTGATTTGGCGCATATTGAATTGAAGATTGATAAAATGTATCAAGAATTTAAAAATGATTATATTTTAATGTTACGATTACACCCAGCTATAAAAATGGAATTAAATCATGAATATCCTGATTTTGTAATTGATGTATCTACTTATCATCAATTAAATGACTTATTAGTTGTCACAGATTTATTAATCACAGATTATTCATCAATCCCATTTGAGTTTGCATTGCTCGACAAACCGATGATCTTCTTTGCATATGATTTGGATGAATATGCAAATTCAAGAGGTTTTTGGGAAAATTACCGTGAGCTTGTTCCAGGACCGATTGTGCATGATACAGATGCATTAATCGAGTGCATCAAAAAAAACGATTTTGATATGAATCGTGTTAGAAACTTTGCTGATCAATGGAATCAGTATTCTAGGGGATATTCAAGTGAACGTTTGATTCAAACCATCTATCGTGAAGGTCGTCAATACCAAGTTGTTGATCAAGCTTAACCCGGAGAATCGTTTTAAGACGAAAGTTCTCTGGGTATTGTTTTACACAACCTTATCCTGCCTTATTTTTTTATTTACAACAATTAACATTTCACTTTACAATGATTCTCTGATATACTATATTCACTTAGCGCAAACGATTGCGCGTTTATGTAAATTATTATAGAAAGAGGTTTTTTGTATGTCATTTTTAAAACGCTTGCCAATCTTTTCTTTCGACTTTTGGCAAAAATTTGGTAAGGCACTAATGGTTGTTGTTGCTGTAATGCCTGTTGCAGGAATTATGATATCGCTTGGAAAAGCGTTAGATATGGTTTCAAGTTTCGAATTAGTGCAAACGACTGCACGGTTGCTAGAAGATATGGGTTGGGCTGTTATTGGTAATTTGCACATACTGTTTGCTGTAGCGATTGGAGGATCATGGGCTAAAGAACGTGCTGGTGGTGCTTTTGCTGCCTTATTAGCCTTCATTTTCATTAACCGGATTACAGGTGTGCTATTTAATGTTGATTCATCTATGCTCACTGATGATGGTGCGATTGTCACTTCACTAACAGGAGCTCAGATGAATGTAGCTGATTATTTCATTGATGTACTGGGTGCACCTGCTTTAAATATGGGTGTATTCGTAGGGATTATTGCTGGATTTCTAGGTGCGACATTATTTAATCGATTTTATGCTTTTGATAAATTACCTGAAGCATTAGGTTTTTTCAACGGTAAACGTTTTGTTCCATTTACAGTAATGGCTGGTTCTGTTGTTGTTGCATTATTGTTATCATTTATTTGGCCACCAATTCAAAGTGGTTTAAATACTTTTGGTGAGTGGATTGCAACGTCTAAAGACACAGCACCAATCATCGCGCCCTTTATTTTTGGTACAGTGGAACGGCTTGTTCTACCATTTGGATTACATCATATGTTAACGGTGCCGATAAACTATACGGAACTCGGTGGAACATATTTGATTGAAACGGGAAAAAATATTGGGCAAGTTGTTGCTGGGCAAGATCCACTTTGGCTTGCATGGGTGACAGACCTTTATAATGCGAAAGCCCAAGGCGATATGTCTCTTTATCAAACACTCATGGATACTGTTACACCTGCCCGTTTTAAAGCTGGACAAGTTATTTTATCGACTGCTTCGCTTATTGGTGTAGCTTTTGCCATGTACCGCAATGTTGATCCTGAAAAGAAAAGCAAATATAAATCAATCTTTTTATCTGCTGGACTAGCTGTCTTTCTAACAGGAGTTACAGAACCTATTGAATTCTTGTTCTTATTTGCTGCGCCATTTTTATATGTTGCACATGCAATTATGACAGGTCTTGCCTTTGCGGTTGTAGATCTGATCGATCTTCGTGTTCATGCCTTTGGTATGGTAGAGTTACTTACACGTACACCTTTAATGATTAATGCTGGCTTAGGTCGAGATCTAATTAACTTTATATTTGTTTGTCTAGCATTCTTTGGATTAAACTTTGTTGTTGCTAACTTCATGATTAAAAAACTCAAGCTCCCTACACCGGGTAGAAAAGGGAACTATATTGATGAAGACAATGGAAATGGAAAAAATGCGAGCGAAAAGAATACTTCCGAAAATACTCAAGTCATGGAGATTATTTCTTTGCTTGGTGAACAAGATAATATTATGGAAATTGATGCTTGTATGACAAGACTCCGTGTCACTGTTAAAGATACAGAACTTGTTGCTGATGAAGCGGAATGGAAAAAGAATGGTGCATTAGGTTTAATTGTAAAAGATCAAGGGGTACAAGCAATTTATGGACCTAAAGCTGACGTACTGAAGTCAGATATTCAAGATGTAATAGGGAGGTCATAACATGAAATTCCTTACAATCAATGTTCATGGTTGGCAGGAAGAAAATGCATTAGAGAAGTTAAAACAGTTGGCAAACGCTATTCATGAAAATCGTTATGATGCGATTGCGTTACAAGAAGTTAGTCAACATCGTGAGACCGATATCGCTTATCAAAACATTCGCACAGATAATTATGGACTACTTTTAAATCAAGCATTAAAAGAATTAGGCAGTTCTGATTATGAGTTATTTTGGGATGTATCTCATTATAGTTTCGACGTTTATGAAGAAGGTCTCGCTCTGCTCGTGAGACATCCAAATGTGTCGACAGAGTCATTCTATGTTACCGACTCTACTTCACTAGATCATTGGAAATCACGTAAAATTATTGGGGGGATATGGAAAATAAACGATCAGTTGATGTCTCTATATACATGTCACCTAGGATGGTGGGATGATGAGGAAGAAAACTACCGAGTAAAGGTTGATCGACTATTCGATCAAGTCGAGAAAGGTCAACATCCCCTATTATTGCTTGGCGATTTTAATGCTCCTGATCATATAAAAGATGAAGGTTATGATTATCTGTTGAGTAAAGGTTTATACGACACTCATCAACTAGCAGATGTAAGAATTGGTGAACATACAATGATTGGAGATATTGCTGGTTGGGATGGGAATCAGCAAGGTTTAAAAATCGACTACATCTTTGCCAATTGGCAGGCTGATGTAAGTAAATCGCGCATTGTATTTAATGGCATAGATGGGCCGATTATTTCAGATCATTTTGGTGTTGAAGTTTTCTTAAACTAATATATATGGAAGAGGAGTCGATATGGATGGAAAATGTTTGGTGGAAAGATGCAATTGGATATCAAATTTATCCGCGTAGTTTTCAGGATTCGAATGGGGATGGAATTGGTGATTTACAAGGGATCATTCAACGTTTAGATTATTTGAAGGATTTAGGCATTGATTTTCTTTGGATTTGTCCTTTTTACAAATCACCTTTGGATGACAATGGTTATGATATCTCTGATTATCAAGATATATTGGCAGACTTTGGCACAATGGAAGATTTCGATGAGTTGCTTAAAGAAGTTCATAAGCGCGATATGAAACTTTTAATGGATCTTGTCTTAAATCATACAAGTGATGAACATCCATGGTTTATTGAATCGCGTTCTTCAAAAGATAATCCAAAGCGTGATTGGTATATTTGGAAGGATCCTAAGGACGGCAAAGAACCAAATAACTGGGAAAGTATATTTAGTGGTTCTACTTGGGAGTACGATGAGAAAACGGGACAATATTATTTACATGTCTTTTCACGTCGTCAACCCGATTTAAATTGGGAAAACCCTGAAGTTCGTACGGCACTGTATGAAATGGTAAACTGGTGGCTTGATAAAGGTGTGGATGGCTTTCGGATTGATGCGATTAGTCATATTAAAAAACGTCCAGGCTTTCCAGATATGCCAAATCCAGAAGGGAAAAAATATGTCTCATCATTTGACATGCATATGAACCAAGAAGGGATTCATGAATTTTTACAAGAGTTTAGAGATGAAACATATGGAAAATATGAGCATGCCTTAAGTGTTGGAGAAGCAAATGGTGTCAGCACGGATGATGCCCATCTCTGGGTTGGTGACAAAGGTAAAATGGATATGCTATTTCAGTTTGAACATATGGATTTATGGGATTATGAAACTGGAAAAGGTATGGACGTCATTGGCGTTAAACAGGCATTAACACGTTGGCAAAAAGCGCTTGAACATAATGGATGGAATGCTTTATATATTGAAAATCATGATAAGCCTCGGATTATTTCAAGTTGGGGAAATGAAACAGACTATTGGCGAGAAAGTGCCACTGCACTAGGTGCCATGTATTTTCTAATGAAAGGAACACCATTTATTTATCAAGGGCAAGAAATCGGTATGACGAATGTGTATTTTGATTCTATTGATGATTATGATGATGTTGCCGCTAGAAACTTATATAAGGATCAATTAGAGGACGGAATTTCAGAAGAGGATATTTTGTATACATTAGGCAAAACATCGCGTGATAATAGCCGTACGCCAATGCAGTGGTCATCCGAGGAAAATGCTGGTTTCTCAACAGGAAAGCCTTGGTTAAAAGTAAATAAAAATTATCCTGAAATTAATGTTGAAAAACAATTACAGGAAAAAGATTCTATTTTACAGTTCTATAAAGATATGATTCAATTAAAGAAAGACCATAAAATCTTTACGTATGGAAGTTACGATCTGCTGCTTCCAGATGATGAACAAATCATTGCATATAAAAGAGAACTAGAGGGTCAAACAGCGATCATTGTAACGAATTTATCTGATCAGCAAGCAACTTGGCCTGTAGAGGATGATCTTGTTTTAACGGACAAACACATTGTTTTAAATAATTATGAAGTTGAGCCCCATGAACACGTTAAAGACATTCCCTTAAAGCCTTATGAAGCACGTGTATATCTAATCTAAGGAAACTAGGCTTCTTCCATCTAAAATACTGATTGACCAATTGAGGTGCACTTCTATTTGTTAAACATAGCGTCTGACAATGGAAGTGCACTTCATTTATAACTGTTTTCATTTTAAATATCATCTAATTTTCGGAATTCTTTTCTGTTTTTAGGAAGATATTTATGGACCTTGAGTTATAATAGTAATCATTATGATCGTCTGTCTGAGGTTCATTAGTTGATTATACAAGTTTTTTACTATAACATATTGTATTCATATACGTTAACTCAGTCAATTTCATCATTACAGGAAATTTACTATGTTCATACAGATTTTTTTGTTACAATTGTCCAATGAAACGATCTGATGTGTTAACATAGTAGAAACTGTAATTTGTGAACGCAATAATATTATCTTTCTATAAAGTGAGGGCTTTTTAGTGAATATCGAACAAAGACCGAAATCAGTAATTGTTATATTTGGAGCTACAGGAGATTTAGCACAACGTAAATTATTCCCATCCATTTATAGACTTTATCAAAATGGAAAGATTGGCGAAGATTTTGCTGTTGTAGGAGTAGCACGTAGACCATGGACAAATGACATTTTACGAGAAAATGTCAGAAAATCAGTTGGTGATGATTACCAGTCAGTAGAAGATTTAGAAAAATTTTCGTCTCATTTCTATTATCATCCTTTTGATGTGACAGATACAGCATCTTATCATGGTTTAGATAGCTTAATTAATGAACTTGAAGGCACTTATCAAACAGGTGGAAATCGAATCTTTTACTTGGCGATGGCGCCTGAGTTCTTTGGCGTAATTGCTACTAACTTGAAAAAGTACGGCTTAAAGAATAGTGCAGGCTGGACAAGACTGGTCATTGAAAAGCCGTTTGGACATAATTTGGAATCTGCCAAAGCGCTGAATAATGAAATTCGCGAAGGATTTGAGGAAGATGAAATCTACCGAATTGATCATTATTTAGGAAAAGAAATGGTGCAAAATATTGAAGTCATCCGTTTTGCTAATGGTATTTTTGAGCATCTTTGGAATAACCGATTTATTGCGAATATTCAAGTGACATCAAGTGAGTCACTTGGTGTTGAGGAAAGAGCAAGATATTATGATCATTCTGGAGCCATGCGTGACATGGTTCAGAATCATATGCTACAGATGGTTTCCTTACTTGCGATGGAACCACCGATTAATTTGACAACTGACGAAATTCGTTCTGAGAAAATTAAGGTGCTCCGTGCACTACGCAAGATTAAAGGTGAGGAAATCAATGCAAACTTTGTTCGTGGTCAATATGATCGAGGACAAATTAACGGAGAAGATCTGCCAGGATATCGTGAAGAGGATGAACAGTTAACATCATCTAATACGGAGACATTTGTTGCTGGTCGGATTATGATTGACAATTACCGTTGGGCTGGTGTGCCTATTTATATCCGTACTGGAAAACGTATGGCAGAGAAATCGACGAAAATTGTTGTTGAATTTAAAGATATTCCGATGAACTTATATTATGAAAACAAAGATGACAAACATCCTAATTTACTTGTCATTCATATTCAGCCACATGAAGGAATTACCCTTCATGTAAATGCTAAAAAATCTGGAAACAGTTCTTTCGCAGTACCTGTAGAGCTGGCATATAGTAATAATGGAGTTGACGGGATCAATACACCTGAAGCATATGAAAAGCTGCTCTATGACTGTATGCTTGGCGATGGAACGAATTTTACACATTGGGATGAAGTCGCATTAGCTTGGGAGTTTGTCGATTCTATCCAGGAAGTTTGGGAAAATGAAATAGCTGATTTCCCAAATTATGAGTCTGGTTCGATGGGACCTGATGCTGCCGATAAACTTTTAGAACAAGATGGTTTCCATTGGTGGCCAATCACAGAATAAGCACAATCCCCGTACTTCTTTGCAGAAAAGAGTACGGGGATTTTTGTATGCTTTTTTCGTTCTTTTGGGCACTTAGAGGTGGGCTAGGTTGACTGCTCGTCTCGGCTTTTCACTCTCACGGTCACTTATACACGTTCTAAGTTTCCCGCTACTCCCGGTTTTTTGCTCACACGGTCTTATAATCGTTCTAAGCTGCTCATCTCGCTTGTTCACTTCCTTGTTAAGAATGAGTAGATTCTCCGCCATCCACATGCAGTACTTGCCCTGTTACTAATCGGGAGTCATCAGATGCTAGATATACAAATGTCGGAGCTAATTCAAATGGTTGACCAATGCGATTGAATAAATTTGCTCCATGAAGTGCATTCATACCAGAAGAAAAGCTTGCTGGAATAAGTGGCGTCCATATTCTTCCTGGTGCGATGGCATTTACCCGTATCCCACGATCTGCAATGCTTTTAGCCAGTGACCGTGTCCACCCTACTATCGCCCCTTTTGTTGCTGAGTAATCAATGAGCAATGGCTCTCCTGCATAAGTGACGACAGAAGTGGTGCCAATAATTGAACTTCCTGCTTTTAAGTGAGGTAACGCAGCTTTTGTTGTATAAAAATGCGAGTAAATATTTACCTTAAATGTTTCATCAAACTGTTCATCAGTAATATCAAGTAAATCATTTTGTTGAAATTGAATACCGACATGATTACAAAGCATATCTAGTCTGCCATACGTATGAATTGTTTGTTCCACTATTTTTTACATTGTTGCTTTTCTTTTAAGTCACCTGGAAGTAAAAGACATTTCTGACCAAGTTCTTCGATTCTCTCCTTCGTTCGATTCGCATCATCATGTTCATCTAAGTATGCAATAGCAACATTGGCACCTTTTTTGCAAAGGCGATAGCTGCTGATGCTCCGATTCCACTATCTCCACCAGTGATTAATGCGACTTTTTCTTTTAGTTTTCCACTACCCTTATAATTGGGGTTGTCGATAATCGGTTTCGGCACCATCAAGTTTTCATGTCCAGGTTGCTTAAACTGACGTTGTTCAGGATTACTTAACGGCACTTCTTCATATTTGGTGATTTTTCCGTAGTTCGGATAAAGTGGATATGGTTCTTTTTGTTGATTTTCCTCAAACCATTTTTGATATGCTCGGATATTCTTTAATTCCTCTTCTGTCGGCATTCCATCGTTATGATTTTTAGGCTCGTATTCATAAGACAAAAATAAAACCTCCCATTAATCGTTTCACTTCTGCACCTTATGACTGGGCAAATGTTTATGTGCGTGTCTTGACTTCGTTACTAAAGACTTGCTCCAATTGTTTGTATCATACGTAGGATAGTAAAACGGAGGTGATTTGATTGCGTGTAGAATTCGAATTCAATCCAATTGTAAAATGGTTGTTAGTGAATAAATCAGATGAAAAGGTGTCCGTAAGTTATCTTCACCATGACTGGCTTTTGCCTATCATTGCTACAAGACCACCTTTTTATGCGAACCCACAATACAAACCATATTACCCGCTTATTTAACCATAGATAACGTCAGGTTCACATACAAATTGATCGGGAGTGATAAAAGCACTCCCTTCTCATCTTTCATTTGTTTGAATGAGTAATCAGTGTTGTATTTACATAGACTATGAACATTAACCATTCATAAAGGAGCAGAATGAGATGCCAAACGAAAAGCTAATTCCTCGGGAAAAAGGAATTGATCATAGTGTGAACCTTTTTCGAGAAGGGTATATGTTTATTTTAAATAGACGGCGCAGTTTTAATACTAACATTTTTGAAATCAGATTACTTGGGAAGAAAACGATTTGTATGGGCGGAAAGAAAGCTGCGGAAATTTTTTATGATACTGAAAAATTCAAAAGAAAGAATGCGGCACCAAACAGAGTCGTGCAAACTTTATTTGGAAAAAATGGTGTTCAAACATTAGATGGACAAGCCCATAAACTTCGAAAAGAAATGTTCATGTCCATCATGACACCCCATGATCTTGAAAACCTCACTGACATTATGAGGAAACAGTGGGAGTTATCAGCAGAAAAATGGGAACAGGTGGATCAAATTACTTTTTATGAAGAGGTCAAGGTGATGTTGTGTCGGACAGCTTGTCAGTGGGCTGGTGTGCCAGTACAAGAAGACGAGGTAAAAAAGCTGACAAAAGATTTAGGGGCGATGTTCGAATCACCTGCAGCTATTGGTCCGGCTCACTGGGCAGGAAGAAATGCACGAAATCAGGTAGAAAAGTGGCTTAGCGAAACAGTTCATAAAGTTCGTGATGAACAAATAACACCCGCTGAAAAAACTGCATTATCTAAGTTTACTTGGCATCGTGATCTAAATGGTGAGCTTCTTGATCCTAATATCGTCGCTGTGGAATTGCTTAATATTTTAAGACCCATTGTAGCCATTTCTATATATATTAGTTTTACCGCTCTTGCTATTCATCACCATCCACAAGAACAGGAAAAATTGAAATCTGGCGATGAAAGATATGTTCAAATGTTTATCCAGGAAGTGCGGCGATTTTATCCGTTTTTTCCGTTTCTTGTTGCACTTGTGAAAAAAGAGTTTAACTGGGATGGTTATCAATTTGAAGAAGGTACATTAACTTTATTAGATCTTTATGGCACCAACCATGATTCTGAGATTTGGGACAATCCTGATACTTTCGATCCAGAACGATTTGTGGAATGGGAAGAGAGTCTTTTTAGTTTCATTCCACAAGGTGGAGGAGATTATTTTATGGGACATCGCTGTGCTGGTGAATTGGTCACAACAACCATCATGAAAGTGAGTCTTGATTATATGTTAAATCAAATAGCCTATGGAGTGCCTAATCAAGATTTAAGTTACAGTATGGTGAACATCCCAAGTATTCCAAGTAGTGGGATCATATTAAAAAATGTTAGACGAAAGATATAAATACAGAAACTGGAATCTTTACTCATTTGAGAGATTTACTTCATAAATTGAAAAAGACGACCAGAAAATACCAAATCGTTACCATCTGCTGTTTTCTGATCGTCCCTTTTGCCTTTTTCTAAGATAAAAGATTCCAACATACAATCTCTAACGGACGAAAGATGAATTTAGTTACCTTTGTTTGGATCATTTAATCTTGTTGGTCTTTTTTCCTTTTTGTAAATGGTCTTTTAATGAAATCTATGACTGGTCTTTTTCCATCTAACACCAGTCCCGCTACTTCCGCAAATATATGCAACATAATCAAAACAATCAGTGTGATGAGCAATGATAAGGTAATCGTAGCTTTAGATAATAAAACGGCTAAAAATGCGAATAGAGCACTGAATACATAAATGATCAAGACAGCCATCCGGTGGCTATACCCTGCTTTGATAAGCTGATAATGAATATGCTTACTATCTGGCTTCATTATTCCTGTTTTATGATATGCTCTGCGGAAAATGGCTAGAATCGTATCAAAGATTGGTACTGCTAGGATGATAATCGGTACGATAAAGCTAAGTAAAGCAACATTTTTAAAAAGCCCGAGCATGGATATCGCCGCAATCATGAAACCGAGTAAATTCGAACCTGTGTCCCCCATATATATCTTTGCTGGGTAAAAATTATGGTACAGAAATCCCAAATTTGCACCAATCAATACAATTGATAAAAAAGCTGGTACGATTTGTCCATCAAGGAGCGCCATAATAAACAAGCTGATGAGCGCAATTGTCGTAACACCGGTTGCCAGTCCATCTAAGCCATCAATCAGATTAATTGCATTCGTTATTCCAACAACCCACAAAACGGTGATGAGTACACTAATAAAATCTAAATCAATCATACCAATGATCGGCAAAGTAATTTTTTCGATAATCAGTCCTGATGAAATTAAAAAGGATGCTGCAATGAGTTGTCCAGTTAATTTTACGACTGGTCTTATACCAAATCGATCATCTAAAGCACCTGTAATAACGATAACAATAGCGCCAAGTAATATTTCTGGCAGGTGTTCATGTCTTGGTTGTAAATAAAGCGCTCCTAACAATGCACCGAGAAAAATGGCTAAACCACCAAATCTCGGTGTTACTTTTCTATGTATTTTACGTGAATTAGGAAAATCCAATACTTTTAGTTTTATTGCTAAACTTTTCACAGGATATGTTAATAAAAACGTTGCCAAAAGCGCAATTAAAAATGCGATCAATAAATCGACATAATTAAACATATAAATCTCCTTACTACTTTAATGTCGGATTTTGTCAAGCTATGACTTCATTAAATTATATCTGATTGATGTTGGATTAAGCAAATGCTTTCTTCGTTTAATTGTGAAGCTATATGATTAAGGTATAATGTTTGTATAGGACAATTATCTCCAGTTTTTATCAGATAGCTATAAGTGACCGAGAGTGAAGAAAAACGGGCGCGACGGGTTCTTAGAACAGCTGTAAGTGACCGTGAGTGAAGAAAAACGGGAGTAGCGGGTACTTAGAACAGCTGTAAGTGACTGTGAGGGAAGAAAAATGGGAGCAGCGGGTTCTTAGAACGGCTATAAGTGACGGAGAATGAAGAAAAACGGGACTAGCGGGTACTTAGAACGGCTGTAAGTGACCGTGAGCGAAGAAAAACGGGAGAGACGGGTACTTAGAAGAACTATAAGTGACCGCGAGTGAGATAAAAAGGAGTTGTTCATTCATGGGGAAATCATTACATAAAAAGTACGGACTGAAGCGGGTTATCAATGCTAGTGGACGGATGAGTATTTTAGGTGTATCTGCGCCGGCAAACAGCGTAATGGAAGCAATGAAAGAAGGCGGACAAGCATATACTGAAATGCCCGATCTTGTTAATAAATCAGGTGATTATATAGCCAAACGGCTCGGTTCTGAAGCGGCCGTTGTTGTAAACTCAGCTTCGAGTGGGATTGCGCTTGCTGTTGCCGCATTTGTTACAGAAGGAAATCACCGTAAAAGTGAACGGCTACATCAAGACCCAATAGCTAAAAATGAAATCATTATGTTTAAGGGGCATAATGTTGATTATGGAGCACCGATCGAAACAATGATTTATTTAGGTGGCGGAAAACTCGTTGAAGTTGGTTATGCGAATGAAGGACAGGATACTCATATTCGCAGTGCGATTTCTGAACACACTGCCGCTATTTTATATGTTCAGTCCCATCATGCTGTTCAGAAAAATATGCTCTCTGTAGAAGAAACTTGGGAAATTGCCCAACAAGAAGGGATTCCATTAATTATTGATGCTGCAGCAGAGGAAGATTTACATTTCTTTATCAACTATTCGGACGTGGTAATTTATAGTGGTTCAAAAGCGATTGAAGGACCAACATCTGGCATTGTCGCGGGTAAATCAACTTATATTGAGTGGCTTAAAGCTCAATTAAACGGGATTGGACGAAGTATGAAAGTTGGTAAAGAAGCCATTTTTGGTTTATTGCAGGCACTTGATGAATATGATATGAAAAAAGATAAAAGTGCGCAGGAAAAAAAGCAATTAGAAATTTTAACATCACTAAATGAACTCAGCGGTGTTCATGTTTCTATTGTCCAAGATGAAGCAGGACGTGCAATTTTTCGGGCAAGAGTCAAAATTGACCCAGACAAAGCAAATGTGACAGCAAAAGAATTAAATACGAAGTTACGTGAAGGTGATATTGCTATTTATACGCGTGATTATGGTATATCGCAAGGTTTTTTTGACATTGATCCACGTCCACTGCAAGGGGATGATATCGAGATCATTGAAAAAATGATCCGTTCATATATAACATAAAAGCAGATTGATAGGGTCATCTTTCAAAGATGATAAAATAAAGCAAAGTTCAACTTTCTTTGCATCTTCTATCAATCTATGTCATACTAATCGATGTAACGCGTTGCAAATCATATTAATTTAATCATTCATGTAGGGGGGCTAATTTTATAGCTGAGATTGCGTCG
>Ga0209487_1001910_pt1 | contig 17209 bp, 17 predicted proteins | sample Poulit2012_FD_187524 | JGI IMG/M metagenome (GOLD analysis project Ga0209487, IMG submission 187524) | Agricultural soil microbial communities from Georgia to study Nitrogen management - Poultry litter 2012 (SPAdes) (version 2) | ecosystem: Environmental > Terrestrial > Soil > Agricultural land...
GTGATGAAGTTAGCTGAAATATTTGAGGTGCCAGAAGATGAAATTGCTTCAGTCACTACAGAAAATGCAAAACGTTTGTTCCAGCCGAATGGCTTATAATGATAGATGTCATAAAAAAATTATTGATTGAAAAGGAGTTTTCATAATTTGAGAAAAATAGTTCTAACATCAAATCAAATTTGGTATTTAGATGAACTTTCCTAATTTAGCAGAAATTTAAAAGGTTCGAAGGAATCTTTGAGAGGGGAGAGTTGGCCGAGTGGCTGAAGGCGCTCGCTTGGAAAGCGAGTATACCTTGACCGGTATCGAGGGTTCGAATCCCTCACTCTCCGCTGATTTATAAAGAATTACAGATTAAAAATATTAGTTAAAAAAATGTTTATACCATGCGTAAATTAGTTGCATTACTACTTGTTTTGGGAGTGGCTGCCTCATTCGGAGCTACTGAAATTTTGGCACAGGAGGGATCTGCCACCGGATTTCAGGTGTTGAAAGAGAAATTTATCCAGGGGGATTGGAGGTGGATGGCTCCTATACTGGTATGTATGATTCTGGGCTTGGCCTTTTGTATCGAGAGAGTGATTACGCTCAATCTGGCTACGGCCAATACGGACAAACTGTTGACCAAAATCGACGACCGTCTGGCTGAAGGTGATCTGGCAGGAGCTATGGAAGTTTGTAAGTCCACAAGTGGTCCGGCTGCAAGCGTATTGTATGAAGGACTGCGAAATGTGGACAAGGGACCGGAAGGAGTGGAAAGAGCTATTTCTGCATACGGATCGGTTCAGATGGGATTATTGGAAAAAGGATTGATCTGGATCGCTTTGTTTATTGCGATTGCTCCGATGTTGGGTTTTATGGGAACGGTTGTAGGTATGATTGGGGCATTTGATAATATTCAGGCTGTCGGTGATATTTCGCCTACCATTGTGGCAGGAGGTATTAAAGTAGCATTGTTGACCACGGTATTTGGTTTGATGGTGGCAGTGATCCTTCAGATTTTCTACAATTACATTGTTTCCAAAATTGACGGCATTGTGAATCGGATGGAAGATGCTTCTGTTGGGCTGCTCGATGTGTTGGCCCGTAACAATTATTTCAAGTAAAACAATCCACTATGTATAAATTATTTTCAAAATACGGATTACTGTTTGCCTTTATCATCGGATTGGTATTTATATTAATCTTTATTGTACCGGTGATTACTGGCTTACCAGAGGGTTTTACTCTGTTGCCGGACGAAGAACAAACTGCTACCAGTGTGTTTGATACGGGGCTTCAGGCTGCCGCTGTGCTTTTTATAGCAACAGTGATCATAACTATCCTTGCCTCACTTTTGAGTTTGGTGAAAAACCCAAAAGGAGCCATCAAGGGAATTATTGCTCTTGCAATTTTGTTGGTAGTTATGTTCGTGCTCTACTCAGTGTCAGCAGATGAGGATGGGAGCAGAGTACAAGCTGCGATGGCAGAATTCAATGTTACTTCTACTTTGAGCCAGTGGATCAGTGCATTTATGAAGGGATCCTTCATCATGGTTCTGGGTGCTATTGGAATCGCAATTGTAGGAGAGATATTGAATATTTTTAAATGATGAAACACCAGTATTATGGCATCAAATAAAAGATCTACACCAGAAGTGAATGCTGGATCCATGGCGGATATAGCATTTCTTCTGCTCATATTCTTTCTTATGACCGCAACCATTGATAGTGATAGTGGTATCACCGTCAAATTGCCACCATGGTCCGATGAGCCACCCGATCCGATGCGATTGTCTGAGCGGAACGTGTTCAGTGTGTTGGTGAACGCCAATGACCAGCTTTTGGTAAGAGATGAACCAGCGAACCTGGAAGATCTGAGAGAGCGGGCGAAAGAATTTATTATGAACCCGGCAGGAAGACCAGACCTGGCAGCTTCTCCTACCAGAGCGATTATATCATTGAAAAATGATAGAGGGACTACCTATAATGTATATTTGCAAGTGTACAATGAACTGAAAGCTGCATATGATGAATTGTGGGATGAAGAATCGGAAAAAATGTATGGTGTCCCTTTTACTGACGATCTCACGACGGCCCAGAAAAATGAAATTCGTAAAAAAATTCCATTTGTATTATCAGAGGCTGAGCCTACTGCATTTGGAGAAGAAGATTAAAAAAATATAAATATGTCATATTTTAAAAAGAAAAGAGGAAATACGACACCTGCAGTATCTACGGCATCTCTGCCCGATATTGTATTTATGCTTCTGTTCTTCTTCATGGTGGTGACCGTCATGAGAGAAGGAGAAAGAAAGGTGCAGGTGACAATCCCGCAAGCAACGCAACTTGAAAAACTGGAGAAGAAATCTCTTGTGAATACGATATATGTGGGAAGGCCTATACAAAAATATCAAGCCATCTATGGTACAAGACCAAGGGTGCAGTTGGATGATAAGTTTTCCAATCATCTGGATGGCGATATTGCACTGTTTCTTGAACAACACAAACTGAAAGTCAATGAACAGCTGTGGGGACAAATAGTGACCTCCTTAAAAGCTGACCGGGATGTTACAATGGGAATTCTGACCGATGTGAAAACCGCTCTGCGAAAAGCGAATCAACTAAAAATCAGTTATTCTGCGACACCCGATGCAAGTAGATTGGCATCGATGAATTAGGCGAAGAGTATTTACTCAAGGTATAGATATTTAAAGAATGGTTTCTTTCATCTATTTGTGGAAGAAACCATTTTCTTTTTATGATGGTTGGTTTTGTCAGGGATGAAAATATGATGTCACCTCTTTATTTTAGTTGATCATTGACCGATTCAGGTGGACCAGATAGGTTATTCAGTAAGAGTTGTGGGAGAATTGCCATCATAATGCTGCAAATGAAGACTCCTTGTAATTCCCTGTCGATCCATCCAATTGTTCCTCTATTTATTCCGGTTTCTTCCCAGAATTACACTTTAAAATAAATGATAATAATTATCGGAGTCGATCCATCGAACGAACCAGTTTTTCATCTTTTTTGATGCCCTGAACTGATAATATTAGAAGAATGATGGTAATAAACGGAATGAAAATTCCAAGAGCAGGAGCGATACGTAATGATTCAATATAAGGCTGAAGATCTGTGTAAGCCAGATATATACTGAGAATAAGAAAAACAAAAGAAATCAACATCGCGATTCGGCTCAACAAAATCTGCAGTTTTCGATTTCGGAAAAGAAAAATTGTAACGAGAGAGATCAAGACGATCAAAGAAGTCAAAATAATCAAGACTGAATGATCATAGATATCCAAAATCTCATCTCCGAAGTATGCCAGCGATTTCCTTTGTTCAGGTATTGTTCCGCTAATCTTTACCAGAACAATACTTTTCAGGAACAGTAAACTCATAATGATCGAAGCGATAAGCAGATAAATAGATTGGACTCTTTGTATCATTGTATAATATTTGGTGCAAAATAAATGATTTTCTGGGAAATGGACGAACATTGAGAGGTGAAATAAAAGTGCGATACACCGGTTTTAAAGGCAAATATCGTATTTTTGATATTGCAGATTATGGATATAAACACAAAAAACATACAGGGCTCCTCTATTAAAAAGCAAATATTCCCGGTCTTGACGTGGCTGGTGATTTTGCTTTTTTGTGTTATGGGTATTCAGGTTTTCAGCCAGGAAATGGATTTGAAAAAACAGAATGATACAACCCGAACCCGAACCGTCACGATTGTATTGGATGAGCCGGCAGATAGGGTGAGAGTTTTTAGCAAACACAACCGTCAATATCAGGAGCTAATTGGCAATGTTCGGTTGCGACATGATAGCACTTTTATGCGGATGGATTCTGCAATTATTGATGACAATAATCAGGTAGAAGCTTACGGAAATATAGTTATTCAGGAATTGGATAGTACCTATATATTTTCCGATACGTTGTGGTATGATGGTAATATCCAGGTAGCGGAACTATTGGGAGATGTTGTTTTAGAGAAAGGGGAGCAAAAGTTGTTTTCTGATCATTTGATATATGATTTGTCTACAAGGATCGCCACTTATGATCAAAAATCATTTATGATCGATAATGAACTACAATTAAGTTCCTTGACAGGTATATTTTACGTGGATGAGAATCGGGTCAATTTTGTAGATAGTGTTTTGGTCGTCAGTGATACTTTCAATTTGAAGGCTGATTCACTTACATTTTATACTGATGAATATTTGGTAGAATTTATTGGGCCGACGATTATGTACGATGATTCAAGTCGTATATATACCGAACGTGGATATTATCGGATTCATGAAGATGAAGCTCTTTTTTATCAAAATGCACAATTTCTTTCCAAAAACACCCTCGGTAGGGCAGATAGTATATTTTATTTTGGAGAGCGGAGTCAATATGATCTGATAGGTAATGCTTACGTGGAAAAAGATGGTGAAACAGCGGTAGCTCAAAAAATTATTTATCATGAAAATGAAGGTGTTCTTTATCTCTATCATGATGCTGTGGTTGAAGGGAGGGATGTTTTTGCGACTGGAGATTCCCTCATCTATGATACAAGAACCAACGCTGTCAGAGCGAAAGGAAGATCAACGGTGAAAAGGAAAGACTTTGATTTGACGTCTGATTTTATGGATTACAATGATGATCTTCAACAGGGATATGCTTCGGGAGACGTGATCTGGGTCGATAGTTCGGGAATGAAAAAAATCTATTCAGATTCATTGGAGTTTATGGGAGAGGGTCAGATGGCAAAAGCTTTGAGTCTTCATCGTCGTCCGATGTTTGAATGGAGTGATGAAAAAAACGATACCATGTTTTTGATATCGGATACTCTGCTTACTTATCAGACTGTAACCTCCGTCAAAGATAGTGCTGGAGTAGAAGCATCATCCGATACTACTCAGGATTTTACAGCTTTTTACAATGTTTCTATTTTAAGACATGATGTGACGGGACGGGCGGATTCCCTTACCTATCATGAGAAAGATTCGATGATTGTTTTATTTGGAGAGCCTATTTTGTGGATGGATACTACCCAGTTGAGTGGTGATACGATTTTTATCAATATTGTCGAAGGGGCCATCCATGATGTTTTGATACGCGGGAATGCTTTCATCATCACTTCACCAGACAGTGTGTTCTTCAATCAAATCAAAGGACGCGATATCAAAGCCTATTTTGAAGAAGGAAAATTGGTCAGGACAGACGTGGAGGGTAATGCCGAATCAATTTATTTCCCTTTGGATGAGGAGAACGCATATATTGGCATGAATAAAATCGTGTGTAGTAAAATTGAAATGTATTTTGAAGAGAATAACGTGACCGGCATTGCTTTTTTAGATCAGCCAACGGGCGATCTCTTTTCGATGAATGAGGTAGATGAAGAGAATTCCATTTTGAAAGGATATAAAAATCTGAGCCACCTCCGGCCTGTGGATATTGAATCTGAAAGGAAAATCCCGGAAAAAACATTTATAGTTCCTGAGTTGTGATGGTACGACTATTTATACCAAAAAACCCTGACGATAATATTTATCATCAGGGTTGATTATTTCTTTTTGTTCATGGAATATTTGTCTGATTATGTTTCAGACGCGCCCGGAGTTAGATGAGAGCGATGTTTTTTTCATCAATGATCTTCCTCATATTGATAAGAGCATATCGCATACGACCCAAAGCAGTGTTGATGCTAACTCTTGTCAGTTGTGCGATTTCTTTGAAGCTAAGATCTGCATAATGTCTTAGAATCACGACTTCTTTTTGTTCAGGAGGTAAAAGCTCGATGAGCTGCCGCACCTTTGAAAAAGTTTCATCTTTGATCATTGTAGTTTCGATATTGTCATCCTCTACTTCGAGAACATCAAAAATGTCAAATTCTTCGGTAGGGTTGATCTGAGGCCGGCGCTTGGATTTTCGGAAATTATCGACACACATGTTGTATGCGATTCGCATAGCCCATGGGCCAAATTTACCTTCATGATTGTATTTGCCAGCGCGGAGCGTATTGATGATTTTGATAAATACTTCCTGGAAGATGTCTTCAGCCAGTTCTGTATTTTTTACGAACATGTAAATGGATGTGAAGATCTTGTCTTCATACCGGTTTAAAAGTTCTTGAAAGCATTTTTCGTCTCCACTCAGATAGGAATTAATCAGTTCTTTGTCTGTAAGCATAGTTGTTTGCATACTAAATCGTTTTCGGGTGATTAATGATTAAAAAAATAAATTTCGATTCAGTGTAAAGTTCTATGCGATAACAAACAGGTTTTAGTGGCCGTTAATGATTGATTAATGTTTCAAAGTTAGTGAAATAGTTTTGTTTGAAAAGAAAACTTTGAACAAATTAACAAATTCTATTTTTCATATGTGTCCGAAGACAGGGCAATATTAAAAAATAATCTATAAACAATCAAATGTCAGAGAAAAAAATTGAAATAAAAGGTGCTCGCATGCACAATCTGAAAAATGTGGATGTAGAGTTTCCGCGGAATCAGTTTGTGGTCGTGTCCGGAGTTTCGGGTTCAGGGAAATCTTCTTTAGTCATGGATACTCTTTATGCAGAGGGGCAGCGCAGATATGTAGAAAGTTTGTCATCTTATGCAAGACAGTTTTTGAACAGGATGAAAAAACCTGAAGTAGATTATATCAAAGGAATCAGCCCGGCCATTGCATTGGAGCAAAGAGTGGGGTCTCGGAATGCACGAAGTACTGTGGGATCAATGACAGAGGTTTATGATTTTTTACGTGTGCTTTATGCCCGGATAGGAACTACTTTCTCACCTGTCTCCGGAGAAGTTGTCAAAAGACACCGCGTGAGCGATGTGGTCGACTTTATAATGGAATTTGATGAAGGAAGTCGTTTGATTTTACTTGCTGGGCTCAATCGGGATTATTCGGATAGGGATATACGTACACATCTGGAGCTTCTTCTTCAGCGCGGATTCAATCGAATTGTTGTCGATGAAGAGGATTGGAAAATTGAGGTTTACCTGAAAGAAGGATCCGGAAAAGTGCTGAAAAAGAAATTGGAAGATGTAGATCCCAATAAAATTTTGGTGGTAATCGATCGGTTCGTTGTCAAAAAGGAGGATGAAGATAATATAAACCGGATCGGCGATTCCGTTCAAATCGCATTTTTGGAAGGTGGAGGGGCCTGCTATATTCAGGATTATGAATCCCAGGAGCGATTCTATTATAATAATCGGTTTGAATTGGATGGAATTGTATTTGAAGAACCGGATCCTCATCTGTTTAATTTCAATAATCCTTATGGAGCTTGCCCACGCTGCGAAGGCTTCGGAAAGATCATGGGAATAGATGAGAATAAAGTATTTCCGGATCAGAATTTATCGGTATTTGAAGGAGCGATCGGTCCTTGGAAAGGGAGTACCGCCACAAAATATCTCGACCCTTTGATAGAGCATGCTCATCAGTTTGACTTCCCTATCCACAAGGCTTACAAGAATCTTTCAGAAAAAGAAAAAGATCTCCTTTGGTCTGGAAATGACTATTTCAGAGGTCTGGATCAATACTTTACAGACCTCTCTAAGAAAAGCTATAAAATCCAAAACCGGATTATTCTTGCCAGGTTCAGAGGACGCACTCGCTGCCCCGAATGCAAAGGACAGCGATTGAGGAAAGAAGCTTTATATGTAAGAGTAGGAGGAAAAAACATTTCGGAGCTGACACAAATGTCAATTGATAAGTTATCTGATTTTTTCGAAAATATCACCTTGAATAAAGATGAAGCAAAAATTGCCAAGCAAATTTTATTTGAGATACGGATGAGAATCAGTGCAATGATGAAGCTTGGACTTTCTTATCTGCACCTGGATCGAATTGCAGGAACTTTGAGTGGCGGTGAAACTCAAAGGATTTATTTAACGAAGGTGTTGGGTAGCAACTTGACATCTTCTTTATATATCCTGGATGAACCCAGTATCGGTCTTCATCCACGGGACAGTGATCAGCTGATTTCAGTTCTGATGGATTTGAAAAATCTGGGAAATACGGTAGTGGTCGTAGAGCATGAGGAAGAAGTGATCCGCAAGGCAGATTATTTGATTGATCTGGGACCACAGGCGGGAGAAAATGGGGGAGAGGTTGTATTTCAAGGAAAACTCAATGGAGCGGTAAAAGCAAATGGTGAAAGTCTCACACTTCAATATTTGGCGGGTGAGCATAAGATCGATGTGCCGAAAAAACGCAGAACATCAAATAATCAGCTCTTGATCCGAGAGGCTTTTTTACATAATTTGAAAAATATCAATCCCGTTTTTAAGCTGGGAGTTTTCAATGTTTTGACCGGCGTATCCGGATCAGGGAAATCTACTTTGGTTCATGAAATATTATATCCTGTATTGAATAATCATCTTCAAAACATAGAGTCAGGACAGAAGAAAGGATATAAAAGTCTGGAGGGTGATCTTTCTCTGATAGATGGAGTAGAACTTGTGGGGCAAAAAGCAATCGGACGATCCAGCAGATCCAATCCGGCGACTTATGTGAAAGCTTTTGATGATATACGTAATATTTTTGCAAATCAAAATCTTTCAAAGATAAGAGGCTATTCAGCCGGGCATTTTTCATTTAATGTGGAGGGAGGACGATGTGAAGCTTGTAAGGGAGATGGTGAGATCACAATTGAGATGCAGTTTTTATCTGATGTTCACCTGGTATGTGATGAGTGCCAAGGAAAACGATTTAAGAAGGAGGTGCTCGATGTGAAGTACAAGGGAAAAAATGTATATGAGGTATTGGAGATGACCATTGAAAATGCGTTGGTGTTTTTTAAGGATCGTCTCGACATTGTAGCCAAACTGGAACCACTTGAAAAAGTCGGTTTGGGATATCTGCGGTTGGGGCAGCCTTCCAGTACTTTATCCGGTGGAGAATCCCAGCGACTGAAGTTGGCTTTCTTTCTGGGGCAGGAGAATCGAAAAGAAAGAATCCTTTTTATTTTTGATGAGCCTACTACGGGATTACATTTTCATGATATCAAAAAATTATTGACGGCATTCAATGAGCTGATTGAACTGGGGCATACCGTTTTGGTGGTCGAGCATAATATGGATGTGATCAAATCCGCTGATTGGGTGGTAGATCTGGGACCCGAAGGAGGAGATGGGGGTGGCGAAATTGTAGGGATGGGCACACCTGAGGAAATCGCTCAGATAAAAAGTTCATACACCGGTCAGTTTTTAAAAGAGAAGCTTGATTTAGAGAAATAGAAAATCTTTGATCGGCCAGGAAAAAATGTTGAAAAACGGGATCATAAAGGGAACCACGTTGGATTTTCAAAAGGCCACAGTTCTGTATCGATGGCGATCTGTAGATTTGATCTTAAATGATCGAAGTATTGATGGTTGGATAAAGAAAATCCACCTAATCGCTCCATGTGAGTGGAGTGAAGCTGGGCATCGATGAGTTTATATCCCTTGAGTCGGAGAATATGTCCCAGTACGATGACCGCATATTTGGAAGCATCTGATGCTTCCGAAAACATCGATTCACCACTGAAAATATGTCCGACTCCAAGACCATACAGCCCCCCGACTATTTGGTCGTTTTTCCATATTTCGACGGAATGGGCAATCCCTTTTTTGTGAAGGTGAATATAGGCAGCTTTGAGTTCAGGGGTGATCCAGGTTCCATCTTGACCGGGGCGGTGGATGTTCTGGCACTTGTCGATCACATATTCAAAATTTTGATCCGTGGTGAACTTGAAAATCGGATTGTTTATATATCGTCGCATCGATTTGGCTACATGGATGCGAGTCGGATCCAGGACAAATCTCTCCTGTGGAGCCCACCACAAAACCGGTTGTTCTTCACTGTACCAAGGAAATATCCCGAAACGGTAAGCCAGTATGATCCTGTCCGGGCAAAGATCACCCCCTATAGCGAGAAGACCGTCTTCGTCAGCTAAAAAAGGATGGGGGAATCGAAGATCTGAATTTTTTGAGATGAAATGGATGGTTGGCAGGGTCATTTCTCAATCACAGCTGATAATCCATTTTCTACGAGCGCATCTTTATAAGGCTTCAAGACAGAAAACGGAGCAGTTTTTACGACCGCTTTTCCATTGAAATGAATGATAAGAGAAAGTTGTTCTGCTTGCTGCTCAGAATGTTGAAGAATTTCAATAAAGCATTGGATGACATGATCGAATGTATTGTAATCATCATTATATACAATCAATTCTGCATCGGAAGAGTCATCAGTTTCTTTTTCTATGACAACGACTTCCTCTTGTTCTTCTGATAAATGACTAAGCCAAAAATGATGTAATTTTTCTGTGTCAATCATGAATTAACCTCCTGATTATAATGAATGTATGTTCATCGTGGCAAAGATAAGTAAAATATCGCGTCTATCGAAAAACAAGATTTGTTTGTATTGATTAAAAAACGAACTTTGTATGAATATTCTGTCTATGAGAAGGGTTTTTAAATCAGATCAGCAGAGATCTCTTTGGAATCTGCATATAGCCATTGTATTGTTTGGGTTTACGGCGGTTTTAGGTGGTTTGATTACGCTGGATGCTATTCCTTTGGTATGGTGGCGATTGATATTGGCAGTGATTTCTTTCATACCTCTTCTTTTGTATCGGCGATTATTGGACTGGAGAGCATTTGGTCAGCACAAAATCCCGATTTTGCTGGTCGGAATATTTCTGGCTTTCCATTGGGTTACATTTTTTCTGGCGGTCAAGTTGGGTAATGCTTCTATTGCTGTATTATGTATAGCTTCTACGTCATTTATGACTGCGGTCTTGGATCCTCTCATCACCCGACGCCCTTTTAACTGGTCTGAACTTTTATTTGGTGTAATGATTGTACCGGGTATGTTTTTGGTGATATCATCGGTGGATGCCACCATGCTTCCCGGAGTCGTGTCGGGGTTGATATCTGCATTGTTTGCATCTTTGTTTACCATTTACAATAAATCGATCGTCGGAAAAGGAAGTACAATGTTTTTTACATTTTTGGAGTTGTTGGTCGCGCTTATTGTTTTGAGTATTATTGTTTTGATCCTCCAATTGCTGGGAGTGACGTACACATTTTGGCCGGATGTGAAATCTGACTGGGGATATTTGCTGATTTTAGCGGTTGGATGTACCACTCTCGCTTATACGATGGCATTTGATGCGCTGAAACATATTACTTCTTTTATGGCCAATTATTCTGTCAATCTGGAACCGGTTTATGGAATTATCTTAGCAGCTCTTTTATTGAATGAATATGAGGAACTAACCCCCACCTTTTATTTGGGAGCGTTTTTGATCATGATCCTTGTCATTATTTTCCCTATTTTTGAATCAAAATTTAGACGTTGAATAAATAACCCAAGATGTTAGAATCATTTAGCTCCGAAGTTATCCAATATTGTGAAAATCATACAACCAGAGCCTCTGAAGTTTTGGATAAAATCGAAAAATCAACTCATGAAAATGCCCGCGGGAGCCATATGATCTCCGGATCCTATCAGGGAAGTTTGTTGAGGATGATCAGCCGGATGATCCGGCCAGAAAAAATTCTTGAAATTGGTACTTTTACAGGGTATTCGGCAGTTTGTATGGCGGAAGGTTTGACGGAGAATGGAACATTGATCACTCTGGAGATAGATGAATCATTACAGCCTTTGATTGAGAAGCATTTGAGTTGGTCTTCTTATAGAGATCAAATCGAAGTGCGCTATGGAGATGCGAAGATGTTATTGAAGGATCTGGAAAAAGGATTTGACCTGATATTTATCGATGCCGCTAAAAAAGAATATGATCTTTATTATGAAGAAGCTTTGAGGATACTTCGAGAGGGGGGAATGATGATTATCGACAATGTTTTGTGGAGAGGGAAGGTGATCCAGACTGATCCGGATAATAGAACCAGATCGATTCAAGAATTCAATAAAAAGATTCATGAGGATGATCGTGTTCATCCTTTTCTAATGCCGATCAGAGATGGTGTTTTCCTGGTTCAGAAGATTTGATTTTAGGAAGGTCAAAATATATTTTCCACAGAATGGACCGACTCCATATCCAGATCCCCCCACCACCGGTTCAATTGTCTGCGAGCATTGATGATGGCTTCATCTGAAATATAGGTGCTGATCGATACCAATGCAAAAGTTAGTACGCCGATATCATCGGTATATCCGATTACAGGGGTGATATCCGCGATACAATCAAAGGGATTTAGCAAGTATCCCAATGCACCCAAAACAATGTTTTTTGCCCACCTGGGTGTTTCAGGATTCTGATAAGCATAAAACAAAAGCAAAGTCATGTAGGTCAACTTATATCCCAATAGACGCAACCGCTTTTGTATATATCGGAATATTTTTTCTTTTCTCATATGATATAAAATAAGATTCATCGGTAAAAAACAGAAGGGCCGGTGAATAAGTTTCAAAAATATGGATTTTACGGATTATGAAGGAATGTTTTTACAAGGAGTAAGAGGGGCAAAAGAGTGAATATCAAGAAGGTAGTGCACGAAAAGAAAACCCTTGAATAGCAAAGTGTTCCAGAAGCCGGGGAAGAGTGTATAACATGTTCTTTGCTGCTTTTTCTGAATCATGAAATACGATGATAGATCCATCTCGGGTATGACGCAAACAATTTGACAGGCATTTTTGGGGAGAAATATTTTGATCAAAATCTCCGCTCAAAACCGACCACATGAATATATCCAGATGGGAGGCGATGGACCTGATCTGTGACGGGCGAAGGCGTCCATAAGGGGGACGAAACAAACATGTGTCCAGCAAATTTGCTGCCGAAAATACGTCTTGAATATAGTCTGTGGTTTTTGTTTTCCAGCCATTCAGATGATGAAAGGTATGGCTTCCGACTGTATGATTGTTTTTGATGATTTTATCGATGATTTCGGGGTGCTTTTGAGCATTTTTTCCGAGACAGAAAAAAGTAGATTTTGCTTGAAATTCTTCTAAAATAGATAATATCTGGTGGGTAATCTCCGGATGTGGTCCATCATCGAAAGTCAGATAAATATTTTTTCCCCCCGCCGGCATTTCCCATTGAAGACGGGGGAGACATCTTTTTATTATTCGCGGGGTGCTAATTAAATACATGAGGTGGATTTGGTTGGTAAATTATTTCGTATTTTTGTCGATGTCTAAAATAATGTATGATTCATTTTTCAAACGATCTTGCTGGAATAATTCCCAAAAGGTCAAAGTGTGAAAATATGATTTTTAATCGTACATATCGAAATATAAATATTAATCAGCAAAAACCATTTTATGCAGTTGGATCAAGAAGTCCGGGTTCGCTTTGCTCCCAGTCCTACAGGACCATTACATATAGGAGGTGTACGGACCGCGCTCTATAATTACTTGTTTGCCAAAAAACACAATGGAACTTTTATTCTTAGAATTGAAGACACGGATCAAAAACGATTTGTACCCGGGGCAGAAGCCTATATTATAGAAAGCTTGGAATGGTTGGGGTTGACTCCGGAAGAAGGACCGGTTCAAGGAGGGGATTATGGGCCTTATCGTCAGTCCGAACGGTCTGATTTATACCAGAAATACGCAGAAAAATTATTGGAGGAAGGATTCGCCTATATCGCATTTGACACGGAAGAAGAGCTCAATGAAATCCGTAAATCATATGAAGAACGTAATTCAGCATTTAAATATGATTCTTCTGTTCGAATGGATTTGAATAATAGTCTTCGGCTTTCGGAGGAAGAGGTGAACTCAAGGATAGAGGCAGGCGAACCGTATGTGATTCGGATGCGGATACCTGAAAATGAAAAAGTAGTGTTTTCGGATGCGGTTCGTGATGAAGTGACTTTTGATACCAATGAACTGGATGATAAGGTGATCATGAAGGCTGATGGTCTGCCTACATATCATCTGGCGAATGTCGTGGATGATTATTATATGAAGATAAGTCATGTGATTCGTGGTGAAGAATGGATTTCGAGCACCGGGCATCATGTGTTATTATATCGTATGTTGGGATGGAAAGATCATGTCCCTCAGTTCGTTCATTTACCATTGATACTAAAACCAGAAAAAGGAGGTAAGTTAAGCAAGAGAGATGGTTTGAAGATGGATATGCCGATCGTACCTCTTCGATGGTATGATGAAGCACAGAAAGTGGAGTTTTTAGGATTTCGTGAAGAGGGGTTTTTGCCGGAAGCTACGCTCAATTTTCTGGCGTTATTGGGTTGGGCGCCGGGGATAGATCGTGAGATTTACAATATGGAAGAATTGACAAATGCTTTTTTATTGTCACAGATCAGCCAAAGCGGAGCTCGGTTTGATATTCAAAAGGCGCGGTGGTTCAATCAGCAATATCTGATCAAATCGGATGTCGATCAGTTGATGAAGTATATTGAAAAATGGTTTCCTGAAATCTATGGCTTGGGTGAACCAGAATATATGAAGGAGATATTGAAAATGTATGTGGAGCGGATTCATGTGATTCCTGAAATTCGGAGTCAAATCGATCATTTTTTCAAAGAGCTACCTGAATTCTATGATCAGAAGCAAATCCGCAGAAGGTACAAAAATGAGAACGAAAATATATATCAGGAGCTTTTTGATCTCATTAGGACGCAGAAAAGTTTTGATGAAAATCATCTGAAGGATGCAGTGAATGATTTTGTGGCAGAAAATTCATTGAAGTTTGGAATGATACTTCCGGTTTTGAGATTGGCAGTGGCGGGGAATCTTCAGGGGCCAGATCTTTTTAAAATGATGGAGGTTTTGGGAAGAGAAAAAGTAGAGAGGAGACTTGATTACGCAATCACCTATTTTGCAGAACTAAATGCGAAGAAAGATGAGTAGAAGAAAAGATAAAGAAGAAAAACCGGAGACGCATGAAGATCTTCAGGGATTCGATATTCGGATTGATGAATTTGGGAACGTCCAAACCACACTTACGCAGGCACAAATCAATCGGTTTTTGAATCAGAATGTGGAGGATAAGAAATTTACTCCGGAGATCATAAAACAATTACAGGAACGATTGAAGAATGCAGGGGAAGAAGAATAACCGATGAATTTATCCCAAATTTTTGAGGCCAACAAGATGATTAGTTTCTCAAAAGGGAATAATCTTGTTTTTTATAAAAAAAAATACTATTTTTAGGCGCTAATTCCTTCAAGGCGTCTGACAAAAAAAAATTTTCGAAAATTTGGGAGTTAGTGACTTATTTATAATAATTTAGCGTTGTCAAAAGACGAAAGTATTTACTGATAAAAAATTGTAACCGTGAAAACTAACCTACTATTGTTCCTAATATTGGCATTGGGGATGTCAATGACCTCTTGTGTAAGTAAGAAAAAATACAATGCTTTGCAAGAAGAGCTTGAACAAGAAAAGAGAGATTGTGAGCAGGAGATAGCGTCTCTGCTGCGACAGAAAGAAGATGTTGATCGACGATTGGTAGAGCTTAATTCTCAATTGTCTGATTCGAAGAGTACAGCAGCCAGTAATGAGGCTCGAGTAAAAGAATTACAAGACGAGATCGATTATTTGAAAAAAACCAATACCAACTTATTGGGTCGACTCGAAGAATTGTCTGTATTGAGCCGAACAGGTGCTGAAAGCATTAAAAAATCACTGGATGCTTTGGATCGTCAAGGTAAATATATCCAGGATCTGAATACTACCATGCGTCGAAAAGATTCACTCAACCTGGTATTGGTTACGAAGTTGAAGAGATCTCTTTCTGATGTAAATGATGAAGATGTGAATGTAGAAGTGAAGAAAGGTGTAGTTTATATTTCACTTTCAGATAAATTATTATTCCGTAGTGGTAGCACGGCTATTACATCTCAAGCAAATTCTGTATTGGGCAAAATCGCGAAAATCGTAAATGATCATAATCAGTATGACATTTTGATTGAAGGTCACACAGACAGTGTGCCGATTGCTACAGATTGTATCAAGGACAATTGGGACCTGAGTGTCTTGAGAGCTACTTCTATTGTGAGAGCTTTGCAGAGCGAGCATAATGTAGAGCCGAAGAGAATGACAGCAGGTGGTCGATCAAAGTATATCGAAAAAGCTACCAACGATACAGCTGATGGAAGAGCATTGAACCGTCGAACAGAAATCATTATCTTGCCTAAGCTGGATGAGTATTTCGACCTGATGGCACCAGAGGGGTAAATTCTGATGGTATATAATTTCAAGAAAAAGAGCGGATTTTTGAATGTTCAGAAATCCGCTCTTTTTTATTTTGAGAGAAGCGTCTGTTTATCGTATTAGATGGATCTCTCCATGCCGAGTGTAGGATTTCCCACCGGAAGTATAATGGATCATATAGATATATAATCCTGGATCAGCATTTCCTTCTCTTGATCTACCATCCCAGATAGAAATCATGGAATCTGCGCATTTTTGCTGATGACTTTGCAGTATGCTTCCCCATTTATCATAAATATGGATGGTGATTGATCCTTCACAATTGATGGGAGGTAGTAGAAATTCATCATTGATGTCATCATGATTGGGGGTAAAAGCATTGGGATATATTATTTCTTTTTGGTTTAGGTTGGGAATTGAAAATGATGAATGACAATCTTCTCCTGCAGCGGCTATGAAATGAATGGTGTCCCCCATGATTGGCTGGAGTAGATCTATCTCTTGAATTCCCGATTGATAAATCGTGTCTATAAACTGATTCTGATGATATAGACCAAATGGATAGAATGAAGATTTTAGGTTTAATCGTAACCTGTTTTGTTGATTGATGTTATTTGGATGGGGCAAAGGGATTGCATCAATGAGAATTTTATCCTGACAATCAAAATCCATGATGGGGTACCGGAGTGAGCAAAGTGAATCTTTTGAGAAAACAAAGACCAGATCTTTTCCAACATCATTTGGATCAAAGGGACCTAAAATATACGTTTCGTCATGATGCAATATATCGATGAGCTGAGATTCCAGGAATATATTATAATAGTTTGAGAGATCTTGATCATGAGACTTCACTTTGATCAATAGTTGGGGAGAATTTTGAGGGGAATGAATGATAGAGTCAATGATTCGGAGATTAAGGTCGCAAACTACAGTACATGGTTCGGGCGGTGTGAAAGTAATTTCTGTTTTGCAATCCGGATCTTCTGAATCGATGATGGTGATGGTTTGGCTTGCCGCGTGTATAGGAAACGGTCCGATTTTTTCGATTTGATCGTAATTTCCGGACCAATTTCCGATTTCACTTTTC
>Ga0209487_1001912_pt1 | contig 17206 bp, 12 predicted proteins | sample Poulit2012_FD_187524 | JGI IMG/M metagenome (GOLD analysis project Ga0209487, IMG submission 187524) | Agricultural soil microbial communities from Georgia to study Nitrogen management - Poultry litter 2012 (SPAdes) (version 2) | ecosystem: Environmental > Terrestrial > Soil > Agricultural land...
CGGTGCTCTGCCAGCGGGGCTCATCGCAGTGGCGCCACAGCAGCCGGGCGGCGATGTGCTCGATGCCATCGGCGATCAGCGTGGCGCTGACTTCCAGCGGTCGCCCCACCACCGCCCGGGCGGCATGGCGACCGCAGCCCACCCGGGGCTCGACCTCTTCGATGATCACCCGCGACTGCAGCAGCGCCTCGACCAGCGCGGAGTCTGCCGAAGGCTGCGACTCGCTGCTTCTGGAGTGATTCCCCTGCATCGGAGCCACCTTCTGTCTCTGTCCTCTCATCGCTTGCCACCGCTCCCGCTGCGAGGCCGGCTCTCAGCCCGATACCGACCGGGGCCGATCGCGGTGTGGATACCGAGCGACCAGCATGTGGCGGGTCACCAGGGTGATGCCCTCCGGCGTGCGGTGATAGCGCTGGGCATCGGCCTCGGCATCGACCCCAATGACGGTGCCTTCGGGCAGGCTGCAGCCGGCATCGATGATGGCCCGGTGAACCACGCACCCAGGGCCGACGCTGACCCCGGGCAGCAGCAGGGACTGCTCCACCCTGCTTCCGGTCAGCATCCGGGCATGGGTGAACAGGATGGAGCGACGGGCCCGCCCGCCGGCGATCACGCAGCCCTGGCTCACCAGTGAGTCCTCTGCCAGGCCGGGCTCCTGCGGGCCGGTGCGCACAAAGCGCGCCGGGGGGAGCTGCTGCCGGTGGGTCCAGACCGGCCACAGGCCATCGTCCAGATCCAGCTCGGGGGGCGAGTTCAGCAGCTCCTGGTTGGCCTTCCAGTACCCGTCCACCGTGCCCACATCGCGCCAGTAGCCCGGCTGGTCGGGCCGGTGAAGGTCCCGGAACGGAAAGGCCTGCACATGGGCGCTGTCCACCATCTCGGGAAGAATGTTGTGGCCAAAATCATGGGCCGAGGCGCTGCAGCCGGCATCCCTGGACAGCTGGTCCAGCAGCTGCTCGGTGTTGAATACATAGATGCCCATGCTGACCAGGCAGGGCTCACCGGGCCGCACCCGGACCTCGGGTCGGGCCGGCTTCTCTACGAAGTCGATGACCCGCCCTCCATCGTCGACGGTCACCACGCCGAAATCCCTGGCCCGCTCCGCCGGCACCTCCACGCAGCCCAGGGTGACGTCGGCGCGGCTGTCCACGTGGTGAGCCAGCATGGCTCCGTAGTCCATTTTGTAGATGTGGTCTCCCGCCAGCACCAGCACGTACCGCGGCCGGTGGATGCGGATGAATTCGATGTTCTGATAGACGGCGTCCGCGGTGCCCGAATACCACAGGCTGTGCCGCTGCCGCTGCTCCGCCGGCAGCAGTTCGATGAATTCGCCGAGCTGCCGGTGCAGGAAGCTCCAGCCATGCTGCAGGTGGCGGATCAGGCAGTGGCTCTCATATTGGGTGAGCACGCCCATGCGGCGAATGCCGCTGTTGATGCAGTTGGACAGGGTAAAGTCAATGATCCGGTACTGGCCCCCGAAGTAGACCGCCGGCTTGGCCCGGTCGCGGGTCAGGTTCTGCAACCGAGTGCCCCGCCCGCCGGCCATGATCAGTGCCAGGCTGTCCCGCGTCAGCAGCTCGCTTCGCCCGGCATGGGGGATATTTTCCATCGCTCGGCCACTCTCACAGACCACCGGCTTCTCTCACAGCTAGGAACCGCGACCGCCGGCTTTGGTTCCGCGATACCGCTGTGTCACGATCTGACCTCGGCAAAGGAGAGTCCGCCATGCGCGTTGTGCACGTTGCCGCCGAATACCTGGGCCTGGCCAAGACCGGGGGCCTGGCGGACGTCTGCCAGGCCCTGCCTGCGGCCCAGGCGGAACAGGGCCTGGAGGTCACCGTCTGCCTGCCGGCCTATGCCGGAACCCTGCAGCGGCTGACCAGCGTCGAGCTGCTCACCGAGCTGGAGGTGCGGGGCGAACATTTTCGCGTCCTGGCCGGCTGTCTTCCGGGGGGCAACCACACCCTGCTGCTGTTCGACTGTCCGCGGCTGTTCCAGCGCGAGGGCGACCCCTATCGCGATGGTCAGGGTCGGGAGTTCATGGACAACGGCTGGCGCTTTGGCTGTTTCGGGGCCGCAGTCGGCCAGCTGCTGGGGCAGGCGCTGTTGCCGACGCCGGACATCGTCCACCTCCACGACTGGCAGACGGCCCTGGTGGCCGGCTGGCTGCGGCATCAGCGCAGCCCCAGCCGGGTGCTGTTCACCATCCACAACCTGGCCTACCAGGGGGTCTTTGACGGCCAGCTGTTTTCGGCCCTGGGCCTGCCCGCCGACTGGTGGTCTCCCCGGGGCGTGGAACAGCTGGGGGCCTGGTCCTTCATGAAGGCCGGCATTCATTTCAGCCATGGCGTCAGCACCGTCAGTCCCGGCTACGCCCGGGAAATCTGCACCGAGGCCCACGGCTGCGGGCTGCACCAGGTGCTCCGAGATCGGCGCCGGCCCCTGCACGGCATCCTCAACGGCATCGATACCCGGCTCTGGAACCCCGCCCGGGATGCCTGGCTGCCGGTCCACTATGACTACGAGACCGTCCGCCAGGGCAAGGCCGAGAACCGCGCTGTCCTCCAGCGGGAGCTGGGCCTGGCAGCAGATCAGCGCCCCCTGCTGCTGTTCATCGGTCGTCTGGCGGACCAGAAGGGGGCCGACCTGCTGCTGGCCGGCAAGGAGGTGCTGGCCCACATGCCCATGCAGATTGTGGTGCTGGGCGTGGGCGAGCCGGCGCTCGAGCAGGCCTTTGCCGACTGGGCAGCCCAGCGCCCGGCCCAGGTCAGGGCCTTCCTGCGGGTCGACGAGGCCCTGGCCCATCGGCTGACTGCGGCGGCAGACCTGCAGATCATGCCTTCCCGCTTCGAGCCCTGCGGCCTCAACCAGATGTATGCCCAGGTCTATGGCACCCTGCCGGTGGTGCGTCGCACCGGGGGACTGGGCGATACCGTAGTGGATGCCAATGCCGCCAGCCTGAAGGCCGGCAAAGCCACCGGCGTACAGTTTCTGGACGCCGATGTGGGGGGCGTGCTCCACGGCATCGGCCGGGCTCTGGAACTGCTGGCCGGCCCCCACCGCAGCCGGCTCCAGCGCGCCGGCATGAGCCAGGACTTTTCCTGGCAGGCCTCGGCTCGTCGCTATCATGATCTGTATCGGGAACTGCTGACCGTGGATCATCCCTGACGACGCAGTCCGGTAGCTTTTTCCTGCTCTCTGGCAAGCTTTGCCGATCTCGGTGCTCCAGCGGGCAGGAATCGCCCCCGGCCCGGGCGACAAAACTTTTTTCCCCGCTGCCGGGGAGCTGGAAAAAACCTGCCCGATCCGTAGGTTGGGCGGGTGGCCAGGCTGTTTTCAGAGGTTTCCAACGATTTGTTGCGCAGCTGGCACGAGGCTTGCCACAGTCAGGTCGGGTGCGTGGTGACAACAGCATCACACCATGCGATTTCACCACTGTAGAGTCGTCACCTGTCACCCGCAGGCTGTCGACATCAGGAGGACATCATCATGGCTGATCGTGGCTCACAAAATCGTGGCTTTGCATCCATGGATCCCGACAAACAGAAGGAAATTGCCAGCAAGGGTGGCAAGGCTGCTCACGCCAAGGGCACCGCCCATGAGTTCAGCTCCGAAGAAGCCAGAGAAGCGGGGCGCAAGGGCGGCAAGGCTGCCCATGCCAAGGGCACGGCCCATGAATTCAGCTCGGAAGAAGCCCGAGAAGCGGGCCGCAAGGGAGGTCAAAGCACACAGCGGGATCGGTAGTTGTTCCTGCCGGGGCAGTGCGGCTGCCCCGGCCTTTTTCGGCCCGGCCTCCCTCCAGTTTCCCCTCCCCGCTTTTCTTCCTCTCCTTTCTGCTCGAGCCTGATCCGTGGCACCAAGTGGCGGCTTTGCTGTCCATGTCGGCGTTGGCACAGCCCTCATCGCTCATCGAGGGGGCCTCGCTTGTTCTTGAACAGGACTGCCCATGAATGCCTTGCCTCTTGGGCATTGGCGCGATGTGCCTGGCAACTCGGAGGCCATGCGTCAGCTCAATGCGTTGATTCGACAGGTCGCACCCACCGATGCGAATGTCTTCATCACCGGAGAGAGCGGTACCGGCAAGGATGTGGTGGCCCAGGTCATCCATCGCAACAGCCGGCGCTGCGACGGGCCCTTCGTAGCCTTGAACTGCGGGGCCATCTCTCCACAGCTGATCGAGAGCGAGCTGTTTGGACATGAACGGGGCAGCTTCACCGGCGCCACCCACCGCCATGTCGGCCACTTTGCCCGGGCCCACGGTGGCACGCTGCTGCTGGATGAGCTGACGGAAATGCCCGCCGCCCTGCAGGTCAAGCTGCTACGGGTCCTGGAGACCGGGCACTACCTGCCGGTCGGCTCCCGGGGAGATGCCCTGGCCGATGTCCGGGTGCTGGCCACCACCAACCGCTCTCCCCGGGAGGCCATCCGCCAGGGGCTGCTGCGCGAGGATCTGTTCTACCGCCTGCAGGTGTTTCCCATTCAGGTCCCCCCGCTGCGGGAACGAGGGGAGGACGTGCTGCTGCTGGCCGAGCGCTTTCTCCATCAGCTCAATGCCGAGGACCGGGTCAGCAAACACTTTACCGAGGAGGCGCTCGACAAACTGCTGAGCTATCACTGGCCCGGCAATGTGCGCCAGCTGCGCAACGTGGTCCGGCGGGCCCACATTCTGGCCGAGGACCGCATCGACAGTGAGCAGTTGCAGCTGGAACTCAGCGCCGCCACCGGACCCGAACCCGACCACAGCTTTACCGTCAGCGCCGGCAATTCCGTCGCCGAGGTCGAGCGCCGCCTGATCCTCTGCACCCTCCGCGCGGTGGACAACAACCGCACCCGGGCTGCCGAGCTCCTCGGGGTCAGCGTCAAGACCCTCTACAATCGACTGCGCGCCTATCGCGAGAGCGGGCTGGACGACGATGCCTGAACCCCGACCATGGAACCCCTGCTCCCTCCCGGGCTCGAAGCCCTTGCCGCCCGGAGGGGAAGCGATCGATTCCCTGTCTGCTTCCCCTGCCGCGCAGGCCACACCCGCTGCCGACGCGGAGTTCGGCACCATCGACCGCGACTTCGGCATGGCCAGAGGAGCACGCCGCCGAGCCATGACCACGCTGCCAGCAGACCCCACTTCCCCCGCTCCGCTGGAGGCCTTTCAGCTGTTCAGCGGTCACTACCGGGCCCCGGCACCGCTGGCCGAGGCGAGGCACTGGGCACTGCTGCTGGATGTGGATGGCACCCTCATCGCACACCGGCCCCGACCGGACCAGGTCGCCACCACCCCTGCGCTGGTTCAGCTGCTGAACCGCCTGGAGCGCCATCTTGGAGGCGCCCTGGCCCTGGTCAGCGGCCGCTCGGTGGCGATGCTGGAGCAGCTGTTTCCCAACCATGCCCGCCTGCATCTGGTCGGCCTGCACGGGGCCGAGTGGCGCCGAGTGGGCCAGCCGCTTCAGCAGCTGGAAATCAATCCCCGAACGCTGGCGGAGGTTCGCTCCGCCATGGCGGAACTGGCCGATTCCAGCCCCGGCACGCTACTGGAAGACAAGGGTCTCAGCCTGGCCCTCCACTGGCGCCAGGTGCCGGGGATGGCCGAAGCGCTGCGGCGCTCTCTGGACACCATCGCCGCGACTACCGGCTATGTGTTGCAGCCGGGAAAGTTTGTCTACGAGCTCAAGCCCCGGGGGGCCGACAAGGGGCGGGCGCTGCAGCAGCTGATGCAGCACCCGCCCCTCGCCGGGCGACGCCCTCTTTACCTGGGGGACGACGCCACCGATGAGCCGGCGCTGGCTGCCGCCCTCGAGCTGGGTGGCCTGGCCATTGCGGTGGGCGAGCCCCGTGGCGAAGCTCCCTGGCTGCTGCACGATGTTTCCGCCGTCTGCAACTGGCTTTCGCAACTGGAGCAAGCATGGATACAGGCCACGTAATGACTACCGAAGACAGCGAGCCCTCCCCCACCGAGCTGGAGCCCTCGTCCCTAGCCAGGCTAGTGGTGGTTTCCAACCGCATCGGCAGCCGGAGCGTCCAGACCGGAGGGCTGGCCACCGCCCTGCAGGGGGCCCTGGAGGAGCATGGGGGCCAGTGGTTCGGCTGGAGCGGCCGAGTGCTGGACGAGGGAGAACCCGCCCGGGTGGCCACCACCCCGGGGCATGTCCGCTACACGACCCTGGACCTCCACCGCAGTGAATACCAGGGTTTCTACTGCAACTTCGCCAACCGGGTCCTGTGGCCGCTGTTTCATTTTCGCCCCGATCTGGTCGACTACAGCCGGGCAGACTACGAGGCCTATCTGGCGGTCAACCAGCGCTTTGCCGAGCTGCTGATTCCCACCCTCCAGCCCGACGACACCCTCTGGATCCACGACTATCACCTGATTCCCCTGGCCGGCCTGCTACGTCAGGCAGGGGTCACCCAGCGCATCGGCTTTTTTCTTCACACCCCCCTGGCGCCCGCGGAGCTGCTGGCCATGCTGCCCAGCCACGAGCAGCTGTTTGGCTCTCTCCAGCACTACGATCTGGTGGGGTTGCAGCGCCGCAGTGATCGCGACTCCCTGCAGGACTACTTCATTCGCGAGCTGGGCGCCCGCACCCGGCCGGGCGGAGTGCTGCAGATGCCCGGCGGCCATCGCTTTGAGGCCGATGTCTTTGCCATCAGCATCGATACCGAGGTCATCGCCCGCCAGTCCCGCGCTGCCCTGGGCCGCTCCACCCTGCGTCGACTGCGCCAGACCCTGCAGGATCGGGCCCTGATCATCGGGGTCGATCGCCTGGACTATTCCAAGGGGCTGCCCATCCGCTTCAATGCCTACGGCGAGCTCCTGGAGCAGAACCCCAGCCTGAGGCGGAGGGTAACCCTGTTGCAGATCGCCCCGCCCAGTCGCAGCGAGGTGCCCGAATACCAGGAGCTGCGTCTGACCCTGGAGCAGATCGCAGGGCACATCAACGGGCTCTATGCCGAGCCCGACTGGATGCCCATCCACTACCTCAACCGCTCATTTTCCCAGCGCCTGCTGACCGGCTTCTATCGCATGGCCCGGGTCGCCCTGGTCACGCCCTTGCGGGATGGCATGAACCTGGTAGCCAAGGAGTACATTGCCTCCCAGGACCCGGAGGACCCCGGCGTGCTCATCCTGTCCCGCTTTGCCGGGGCCGCCGCCGAGCTGGACCAGGCGGTGCTGGTCAACCCCCTGGATGGCAGGGCCCTCAGCGAGGCGATGCACCATGCGCTGGCGATGCCGCTGGAGGAGCGACAGCAGCGGTGGCAGCACATGGTTCAACGGTTGCGCAGACACGACATCCACCACTGGACCCGGACGTTCATCGGGCGGCTGAGGGCTGCCCGCAGGGGAGCGGTCTCAGGTTGACTGCCTGGCCAGGCGCAGGCGAATGCTCTCGATGGCGGCCATGGGGTTCAGACCCTTGGGACAGACATAGGTACAGTTCTGGATGTTGCGGCAGCGGAAGACGCTGTAGGGATCGCCCCCGAGCAGGGCCAGCCGCTGGTCCGTGGCCGTATCCCGACTGTCGTCCAGAAAGCGCGCTGCCCACAGCAGGCCGGCGGGGCCGACAAAGCGCTTGGGCTGCCACCACCAGCTGGGACAGCCGGATGTGCAGCAGGCACACAGGATGCACTCGTAAAGCCCGTCCAGCCGGGCCCGCTCCTCCGGGGTCTGAAGTCGCTCGATGGCGGGTGCCGGCTGGTGATTGATCAGCCAGGGGCGGACCCGTTCGAGGTTGTCCTGGAACTGGCTCAGGTCCACGACCAGATCCCGGATGACCGGCATGCCGGTCAGGGGGCGAACGACCAGGTCCCGGGACCGCGACAGCATGTCATGGGCCCGGGTCGTGCAGGCCAGCCGGTTGACGCCGTTGATGTTCATGCCGTCCGAGCCGCACACCCCCTCGCGGCAGGAGCGACGGAAGGTCAGCGTGTCATCCTCGGTCTTGAGGTGTTCCAGCACGTCCAGGACCATCCGGTGACGCAGCCGCCCCGGTACGGTATAGGCCTGCATGCGAGGCTCCTGGTCCTGTTCGGGATGGTAACGGTAGATCCTGCAGACGAACTCTTCACTCATGCCCTGCCCCCTGGTTCTGCTTCAGACCCTGTGGCCGCACTCTGCCTGGCCCCTGGGACCTGCCCTGCCCGGCCCTTCAAAAGGTCAGCGTGGGATAGGCCCAGGCGGTCATCTCGGGGTTGGCCTCTCCCCCGGGCGCTGCATCCAGCCCCTCTCCCGCCGGCCCGCTCTGCTGCAGCGGAGCGGCCATGGCGGCCCGCTGCCGGTCCAGCAGCCAGCTGCGGGCCTGCCGGTCCACCCTGCCGGCGTCGTGGTGATTGCGGGCCACCACGCCGGACACCACCGTGCCGGGCCGGGCCCAGTCGCGATCTCCCGCCTGGGGAACGGAGCCATCGCTGTTCAGGACCACCAGGCCCAGTGGGGCAGACAGGATGGCGAGGCTGAGTACCGTGCTCGCTGCTGCGCTGTGTGATTTGGCTTGTGACATGGGATCCTCCGATAATCCGCTGCACCGTGGCGTACTGCTCATTGCCTGTTGTTATTGTCATGGACAACGTTGTCGACGCCTCGCACCTGTTCCTGCCACCGCGCTGACTTCCCAGCCGGGCCTCCTGCCCGGCTCAGCTTCTCTGCGAACTGCAGCCCAGCCCTCCCCAACTGCTGCAGCCGCGGACCACGACCCGGTGGCTGCACTTCGACCACCTCGGGGTGATCACGCAGAGCTTGGTTGCGCCAGTGTATGAGCACGACCATGGAAACATCGTGCACAGAAGCCGGCAACACCTTCTCTGACCAAGAATATCACTGGCCGTTCCCGATGAAAGGCACTTTTTTGCCTCATCGCCATGATTTTCCTGCAGTGGGGCCCCGGCGCAGGCCCCGACTGCCCTCCCCCGCCATGGCCAGCCCTGGGTTGTGCTCTGGGTTCCCCTTGGAATTGAAGAGAAATATTGTTTTTATTCAGTCTATTAAGAGTGGGTTATCAACAGAAATCTAGGTTTGGCGCTCGGCGGGGAACTTTCAACCGCTCGGCGCACCCAAGCAGTTCCAGACTCCGCGACCGATGGCCATGAATTTGTCCAGCAGCTCTGCGCCGACCCTCCGCCACCGACCAGGCAATGTGTGCGATCCCTGGAGTGCGGGAGCGCGGGCCCTCCATTTCGATCTGCTTCAAGGCCGGGAGGGGCCCCAGGGGGCAGCGCGGGCCCGGGCCTTTCTGCAGCGTCATCTGGAGTGGACGGAAGAACTGGAGGACGATCTGCCCAGGGGCCCGGCCCGCGAGGTCCTGGCCGCCCTGCCGCGCTGGTGTCAGGCCTCGTCCGAGGCCACCGGCGCCCGCTTTCAGCGCTACCTGTCCGGCCGCCGCTCGGGCGCTCCTCGCCAGCTGTTTCGCAACCACACCCATGCCCTGTATGTGCTGCGGGCCCTGGCTCCCACCAAGCTGGTGGACGGCAGCTGGCTGTACGGCCTGCTGCCCCACTGGCGGGACCGCCGGCTGGCGCCGCTGATTCGCACCTATCTGGAAGAGCTGGGAGATGGGGTCGATGCCCACAACCATGTGGCGATCTATCTTCGCCTGCTCGCCCGCCATGGCTGCGAGGACTGGCAGGAGCTGCCGGATGCCCACTTTGTCCGGGGCTGTCTGCAGCTTGCCCTGGCCGCGGGGGGGAGCGACCTGCTGCCCGAGGTGGTCGGCTACAACCTGGGCTATGAGCAGCTGCCGCTGCACCTGCTGATCACTGTCCACGAATTGCGCGAGCTGGGCATTGATCCCTGGTATTTTTCCCTGCACATCACCATCGACAACGCCCACTCGGGCCACGCCCGGCTCGCAATCCAGGCGTTGCAGCAGCTCTGGCCGGTCACCGGTGAGAGCGAGACTTTCATGGCGCGGGTGCGCCGTGGCTATCGGCTCAACCAGCTGGGTCCCTCCATTGAGGAGTTGGCCGCCGGCTTCGACCTGGACCGGGAATTTCGCCGCATCCTGTCCGAGCGCGCCCGCCTCGGCAGGGACCTGCACGGCGATCACTGCCGCCTGGGCGATCGCCCGCTGCGTCAATGGCTGGCCCAGGGTGTGGACGCCCTCGTCGACGCCCTCGAGCGCCACGGCTGGATCCAGCGCCACCAGCCGCCCCGCTGCAGTCGATTCTGGCGCCTGCTCCACGGGTCCAGGCCCGCCATGCTGGGGGTGTTTTCTCCCTATGAGCTGGCAGTCATCCACGACTGGATCGCCGGCCGCATGCCCGGTGGCGAACTGGCGCCCCCGCCGGCCCGGAGCCCCTCGAGCCTGGCCGCGCCGCCGGTGGAGGACAGCGATGCCCGCCAGCTGGAACAGCATTCCGGCCAGCCCCTGAGCGAGGCGCTGATTCTCGAGTACATGAGCCCCCGCAGCCATTACACCCCCGGCGGTCTGGCGGCCACACGCTGTTTCAGGCAGCTGTGTTCGGTCTGACTGCGCCCCGAAGGAGTGCCCTGCTGCGCCTGGCGGCCACCCTGCAGCAGCAGGGCTACCGCTTTACCACGGTGACCCCGGCCACCCACCAGCGGGTCAACGACCGGGCGGCCAACCGGTGGGCACAGGGTCTGCGAGACATCTTTGGCTGGAACCGCCCCTTTCTGGCTGCCCGCCTGCCATTGACCTACTGGGAGCTGGTCCGCCGCGCCGAAGTCATCGAGCCGGCCAGCCCGGGCTGGCGCTGCCGGATCCGGCTGTCCTCCCTGGATGAACAGCTCTATCTCCACTCAGGTTTTCCCACCACGGCGGATGATGCGGTGTTCTTTGGCCCCGACAGCTACCGTTTTGTCGGGGCCATTCACCAGTGGCTGCACCGGTATGCTTCCGGGGTGCAACGGGCCGCGGACCTGGGCTGCGGCGCCGGGCCCGGGGCCATCACCATCGCCCGGGCCTGCCCCACTGCCGAGGTCATGGCCCTGGACATCAACCCCCAGGCCTTGGCCCTGACCGACATCAATGCCCGCCTCGCAGGGGTGGAGAGGGTGGATGCCCGCCACAGCGATCTGCTGAGGGAGGTGGCCGGGCGCTTCGACCTCATTGTCGCCAACCCGCCCTTCATGATGGACCGCCGGCGGCGCCAGTACCGCCACGGTGGCGATGGGCTCGGCATGGATCTGTCCCGGCGCATCGTCGTTGAATCCCTGCCCCGGCTCCGTCGCGGCGGCACCCTGCTGCTGTACACCGGGGTGGCCATGACTGCCGCCGACTCGCTGGAGTGCAACCCGCTGCGCACCGCCCTGCATCCCCTGCTGAGCGGCTCGGGGCTGCACTGCAGCTGGCGGGAGCTGGATCCGGACATCTTTGGCGAGGAGCTGGAGCAGCCCGGCTACGGCGAGGTCGAGCGCATCGCTGCCCTGCTGCTGCGTGTCACCCGGCTCTGCTGAGGCCGCTGCTCCACTTTTTTTGCAAATTTCCACCTCCCCGCTCGTGGTAAGCTGCCCCGTGCATTCACTGGTTCCGGGGATGTTGTACCCATCATGGCCGCTCCGCTCTCTTCCACTCGCCTGCGACGGCGTACCCTGATCCTGCTGGCGACGGCCCTGGCCCTGCTCGCGCTCCTGCTGTGGTGGGGGCTGTCCACCCGCCCCGACCCCGAATCTGCCGCCGCCCGAGGGCCGGCCGGCAGCTGGCGCAGCCTGCCCGTCCCCGTGCGGGTGGTGGAGGCAGAACAGGGTTCTCTGCCCATCCATCTCCACGCCCTGGGCACGGTCACCCCCTGGCATTCGGTCACCGTGCGCAGCCAGGTGGATGGAGAGCTGGTCGAGGTGGTCTTTGAAGAGGGCCAGTATGTCGACCAGGGTGAACTGCTGGCCCGCATCGATCCCCGGAGCTATGAGGCGGCCCTGCTGGAGGCCGAGGGCCAGCAGCAGCAGAATCTGGCCCTGCTGGAGAATGCCCGCAACAACCTGGCGCTCTATGAGGGGCTCTGGGAGCAGGACTCCATCGCCCGCCAGGAACTGGACAATCAGCAGGCCCTGGTGCGCCAGTACGAGGGCCAGGCCAAGGTGGACCAGGCTCGGGTGGACGAGGCCCGGCGCCAGTTGGAGCATACCCGCATCACCGCCCCGATCAGCGGCCAGCTGGGTCTGCGGCGCGTGGATGCCGGCAATCTGGTGAGCCGCGGTGATAGCGAGGGGCTGGTCACCCTGGCCAGTCTGGACCCCATCGCGGTGCTGTTTCATCTGCCGGAGGTGGAGCTGGGCCGCCTGCTGGAGCGACTCCGGGAGGGCCATGTGCTGATCACCGAGGCCTGGGATCGCAGCAATGCCCACCTGTTGGCCAGCGGCTTCCTCCACACCCTAGACAACCAGATCGACACCGAGACCGGGACCATTGCCCTCAAGGCCCGCTTTGACAACCAGCCCCTGACCCTGTTTCCCAACCAGTTTGTCAACGTTCGCCTCTACCTCGACCGGCTCGACGACGCCGTCATCATTCCCAGTGCCGCTATTCAGTACGGTGCCCAGGGCACCTATGTCTACGTGGTCGACGAGCACCATCAGGCCGAGCTGCGCCCGATCCAGGAAGGTCCCAGCAGCAATCAGCTGACCGCCATCACCGAGGGCCTGGCCCCCGGTGAGCAGGTGGTGCTGGAGGGCATCGACCGGCTCCGGCCCGGCGCGACCGTCGACCTCATTCCGGACGGTACCGATCCGGCCGAGCTGAAGACTGTCCAGGTGCCCCCGGGATGAGTCTGTCCCGTCCCTTCATCCTGCGCCCGGTGGCCACCACCCTGTTGATGGTGGCGGTGCTGTTCTCGGGTCTGCTGGCCTGGCGGCTGCTGCCGGTGGCGGCACTGCCGGAGGTGGACTACCCCACCATTCAGGTGGTTACCCTCTACCCTGGCGCCAGCCCCGAGGTCATGACCAGCGCCGTCACGGCCCCGCTGGAGCGGCAGTTTGGCCAGATTCCCGGCCTGCGTCAGATGTCTTCCACCAGCTCGGGAGGGGCCTCGGTCATCGTCCTGCAGTTCAGCCTGGAACTGCCCCTGGGCGAGGTCGAGCAGGAAGTCCAGGCGGCCATCAATGCCGCCAGCAACCTGCTGCCCGGTGATCTGCCGGCCCCGCCGGTCTACAACAAGGTCAACCCCGCCGACACGCCCATCCTGACCCTGGCCATCCGCTCCGAGAGCCTGCCGCTGACGGAGGTCCATGACCTGGTGGACACCCGGGTCGCCCAGCGCCTGTCCCAGCTGCCGGGCGTCGGCCTGGTCAGCATCGCCGGGGGACAGCGCCCGGCGGTGAGAATTCAGGTCAACACCGATCTGCTGGCAAGCCATGGCCTGGGACTGGAAGATCTGCGCAGCGTCATCCAGGCCAGCAATGTCAACCAGCCCAAGGGCCGCCTCGACGGCCCCATCCGCCAGGTCACCCTGGATGCCAATGACCAGCTCATGTCCGCCCAGGAATACCGGGATCTGGTGCTGGCCTGGAGCGGCCAGGCTCCGCTGCGGCTGGGCGATGTGGCCGAGGTGGTCGAAGGACCGGAGAACCGCCATCTGGCCGCCTGGGCCAACCGCCACCCGGCGGTGCTGGTCAATATCCAGCGCCAGCCCGGGGCCAATGCCATCGAGGTGGGAGAGCGGGTCAAGGCGGCGCTGCCCCAGCTGCAGGAAAGTCTGCCCAGGGCGCTGGATCTGGAGGTGCTCAGCGACCGGACCCACACCATTCGCGCCTCGGTAAAGGCGGTCCAGTACGAGCTGCTCATCGCCATGCTGCTGGTGGTGGCCGTCACCCTGCTGTTTCTGCGCAACCTGCGCGCCACGCTGATTCCCGGCGTGGTGGTTCCCCTCTCCCTGGTGGGCACCCTGGGGGTGATGTACCTGGCCGGCTTCAGCATCAACAACCTCACCCTGATGGCGCTGACCATTGCCACCGGCTTTGTCATCGACGATGCCATCGTCATGCTGGAAAACATCGCTCGCCACCGGGAGCGCGGCCTGCCGGCAATGGAGGCCGCCCTGACCGGGGCCGCCCAGATCACCTTCACCCTAGTCTCCCTGACCTTCTCCCTGGTGGCCGTGCTGATTCCGCTGCTGTTCATGGGCGATGTGGTGGGTCGGCTGTTCCACGAGTTCGCCATCACCCTGGCCACGGCCATCTTTATATCCCTGATCATTTCCCTGACCCTGACCCCGATGATGAGCGCCCGCCTGCTGCCCCCGGCGGGGACGGCGCCGGGTCGGCCCGACGCCCTGTCCCGGGTGATCGGGCTCTACGACCGGGCACTGACTCGCGTGCTGCGCCATCAACCCGCCATGCTGCTGCTCACCCTGGCCACCCTGGTGCTCACCGGGCTGCTCTATCTGCTGGTGCCCAAGGGCTTCTTCCCCACCCAGGACACGGGACTCATCCAGGGCATCAGCGAGGCCCGGCAATCCATCTCCTTTGCCGCCATGAGCGAGCGCCAGCAGGCCCTCGCCGAAGTCATCCTCGCCGATCCCGCAGTGGCCAGCCTGTCCTCCTTCATCGGCATTGACGGCACCAATGTCACCGTGAACAGCGGTCGGATCCTGATCAACCTCAAGCCCCGCCACCAGCGCGATGTCAGCGCCAGCGAGCTCATTCGAAGGCTCAACCGGCGGGTGGCCGAGGAGGTCGAGGGCATTGCCCTGCACATGCAGCCGGTGCAGGACCTCACCGTGGAGGGCAGCGTCAGCCGCACCCAGTACCAGTTCACCCTGAGCAACCCCGACCGCCAGGTGCTGGCCCACTGGGTCGAACGCATGCTGGCGGCGATGTCCGCCCACCCCGAGCTGGCGGATGTGGCCACCGACCTCCAGGAAGGTGGGCGCCAGGTGACCCTCCACATAGACCGGGAGCGGGCCAGCCGACTGGGCGTCAGCACGGCAGCCCTCGGCACGGCCCTGTACAACGCCTTCGGCCAGCGCCAGATCTCCACCATCTTTACCCAGACCAGCCAATATCGAGTGGTGCTGGAGGCCAGCCCGGAACTCCAGGGCCTGGCGGCGCTCGATCACATCTACCTGCCCGCCGCCGGCGGCGGGCAGGTGCCCCTGCGCAATCTGGTCCGGGTGACCGAGCGCCCCGCGGGCCTGGCCATCCACCACATCGGCCAGTTTCCCGCCGCCACCCTGTCCTTCAACCTGGCTGAAGGCAGTTCCCTGGGCGCGGCGGTGAACGCCATCGAGGAGATCGCCGCCGACCTTGGCCTGCCCCCCGGGCTGGAGCTGCGCTTCCAGGGCTCGGCCGCGGCCTTCCAGGGCTCGCTGAGCAGCACCCTGTGGCTGATCCTGGCGGCCATCGTCACCATGTACATCGTGCTGGGCATTCTCTACGAGAGCACCATCCACCCGCTGACCATCCTCTCCACTCTGCCCTCGGCCACGGTGGGTGCCCTGCTGGCCCTGCTGTGGAGCGGGCGCAGTCTGGACATCATCGCCGTCATCGGCATCATCTTGCTGATTGGCCTAGTCAAAAAGAACGCCATCATGATGATTGACTTTGCTCTGGAGGCAGAGCGCAGAGAGGGCAAGAGCCCCCGGGAGGCCATCCACCAGGCGGCGTTGCTGCGCTTTCGCCCGATCATGATGACCACCCTGGCGGCCCTGTTCGGAGCCCTGCCCCTGATGCTGGCCACCGGGGTCGGCGCCGAGCTGCGCCAGCCCTTGGGCCTGACCATGGTGGGTGGCCTGCTGCTCAGCCAGGTGCTCACCCTGTTCAGCACTCCGGTGGTCTACCTGTTCTTTGATCGCTGGGTGCGGCGGACGGGGGCGGCCAGCGCCGTGGAGGAGGAGCCGGCGTGAACCTGTCCCGGCCCTTCATCGAGCGACCGGTGGCCACGCTGATGGCGGCCCTGGCGCTGGTGCTCGGCGGCGGTCTGGCCTATATGCTGCTGCCCGTCGCGCCTCTGCCCCAGCTGGATTTCCCGGTCATTCAGGTTCGAGCCAGCCTGCCGGGAGCCAGTCCCGAGACCATGGCTGCCAGCGTGGCCACTCCGCTGGAGCGGGCGCTCGGCAGCATCGCCGGGGTCGGCCAGATGACGTCCACCAGCTCCCAGGGCAGCACCCGGATCTTCCTGCAATTCGACCTGGACAAGGACATCAACGACGCCGCCCGGGAAGTGCAGGCCGCCATCAATGCCTCCCGCCACATGCTGCCCAGCGGCATGCCGGGCAATCCCCAGTACTTCAAAGTCAACCCGGCCTCGGCCCCCATCATGGTGCTGGCGCTGAGCTCGAACACCCTGGACAGCAGCCGGCTCTACGACGTGGCCTCCACCATCCTGGCCCAGAAAATTGCCCAGATCGAAGGAGTGGGCGAGGTGGAGGTGGGCGGCGGCTCCCTGCCGGCGGTTCGCATCGAGCTGCAGCCGCGCCTGTTGGCCCAGTACGGGCTGTCCCTGGAGGAGGTGCGCCGGGCCGTTGCCGCCACCAGCTCCCTGGGCCCCCGGGGCGTGCTGGAAGACGGCCGCCACCGCTGGCAGATCGTGGCCAACGACCAGCTGATTCGAGCCGAGGACTACCGCCGCCTGCAGCTCAGCCGCCCGGATCAGCCGCCGGTATTCCTGGCCGATGTGGCCGAGGTGCTGGACTCGGTGGAGGATCGCCATGCCAGCGGCTTTCACAACGACCGCCCGGCGGTGCTGCTCATCGTCCGCCGCCAGCCCGATGCCAACATCATCGACACCGTCGACGCCATTCATGCCCAGCTGCCGGTGCTGACCGACCTGCTGCCCGCCGGTGCCGAGCTGGCCATCACCCTGGACCGCTCGCCGGGCATCCGAGCCACCCTGGGCGCCGCCCAGCGCACCCTGGTGCTGGCCACCGCCCTGGTGGTGCTGGTGGTGCTGGCCTTTCTGCGCAGCCCGAGAGCGGCGCTGATTCCAGCCCTGGTGGTCCCCGTCGCCCTGATCAGTGCCTTTGTCGTCATGCAGGCCATGGGCTTTTCCCTCAACAACCTTTCCCTGATGGCATTGATCGTGGCCGCCGGACTGGTGGTGGACGACGCCATCGTGGTCATGGAAAACATCAGCCGTCATCTGGAGCAGGGAAAATCGCCTCGCCGGGCGGCCCTGGACGGCACCCGCGAGGTTGGCTTTACCCTGGTCTCCATGAGCCTGTCGCTGATGGTGGTCTTTGGCGCCATCCTGTTCATGGGCGGCTTTGTCGAGCGCCTGTTCCGGGAGTTTTCCTGGACCCTGATCGCCGTCGTGGCCGTCTCCCTGGC
>Ga0209487_1001913_pt1 | contig 17187 bp, 13 predicted proteins | sample Poulit2012_FD_187524 | JGI IMG/M metagenome (GOLD analysis project Ga0209487, IMG submission 187524) | Agricultural soil microbial communities from Georgia to study Nitrogen management - Poultry litter 2012 (SPAdes) (version 2) | ecosystem: Environmental > Terrestrial > Soil > Agricultural land...
ACAGCTGATTGATGGCTGTTTCCAAATGATGACGAAAAACTTCTTCGATATCTTGTTTTTGTGCTAGTGCTTCGATTAAATCTGTAGTAAGATGATTCATAGGGAAGACCTCTTTTCTGTGAATTTTGTCAGCTAACTTTATTCTACAGAAAGGGTCTTCCTTTTTCTATGAACATTATTTAGTGCATTTCTATTTACACAAAATATTTTACACTCTCCTTTTTGTTTCTTTCCGATTTATTTTAACACGTATACACGTGCTTCGTACGGGCGGAATGTGATGTTTTCTAATGTTGTGTCAGTTTGTTCGACTTCATAGTTGCTGAGGCATAGTTTTGCTTGTTTTTTGCTAAGTTCTGCTGGAAATTGTAATTCGGTTTCTTTTTCGAGTAAATTTGTTAATACGATATATGTTTCGTCTTGATATGTGCGTTTGTATGCAAAGACTGCATCGTGGTCTTCCATAATGAGTTTATATTTTCCGTAAATGAGTGTGTCGTTTGCGTTGCGTAGGCAAATTAATTTTTTATAATAGTTTAAAATTGAATTAGGGTCGGCTAGTTCCTTTTCTACATTAATTGCTTCATAATTAGGATTTACCTTCATCCATGGTGTGCCTGTTGTAAATCCTGCATTTTCATTTGCGTCCCATTGCATCGGTGTGCGGGAGTTGTCTCGGGCATTTTTCCAAATGATTTGCATAATTTCTTCGTGACTTTTTCCGTCTTCGCGCTCATTTTTATATAAGTTTTTAATCGCAACGTCGTCGTAATCATCGATTGAATCGAACTTTACGTTTGTCATGCCGATTTCTTGGCCTTGGTAAATAAATGGTGTCCCTTGCATTAAAAAGTACATCGTTGCGAAGCTTTTTGCCGCTTCGGTCCTTAGGGATGTGTCATTTGCCCACGTTGAAACTGAGCGTGGTTGATCGTGGTTTTCAAGGAACAGTGCATTCCAACCTACACCGTCAAGGCCGTATTGCCACTTACTGAGCGTTTGCTTTAATCCGTGCATATCGAGGCCACCTGTTGTGTTTTTGCCCCACAGGTCTAAATGTTCAAATTGGAAAATCATATTAAATTTACCATTTTCCTCCCCAACCCACTTATCGGCCTCTTCAATACTAACTCCGTTTGCTTCTCCGACTGTCATAATATCGTATTTGTCAAATGTTTCTTTCTTTAATTCCTCTAAATGTGTCTGGATGCCAGGTTGATTCATATGGCCATCAAAAGATGGTACATATTTTTTATTGTTTGGATTTGGCATATCTGGAAATCCTGGTGCTTTTTTAATATGTGAAATGGCATCTACGCGGAAACCATCAATTCCTTTATCGAGCCACCAGTTGACCATTTTATAAAGGTCGCGGCGAACGTTTGGATTTTCCCAGTTTAAATCTGGTTGTTTACGTGAGAAGACATGCATATAGTATTCTTCCGTTTCTTCGTCATACTCCCAAGCAGATCCACCAAAAATAGATTCCCAGTTGTTCGGCTCTTTCCCGTCTTTACCAGGATGCCAAATGTAATAATCTCTATATGGATTATCTTTTGATGAGCGTGATTCAATAAACCAAGGATGCTCATCAGATGTATGGTTAATGACGAGATCCATAATTAATTTCATACCACGTGCATGAACTTCTTCTAACAATTCATCAAAATCTTCCATCGTTCCAAACTCTGGTGAAATCGCTTTGTAGTCGCTAATATCATAACCATTATCATCATTTGGAGATTGATAGATTGGTGACATCCATATGACGTCTATTCCGAGATCTTTTAAATAATCGAGTTTTGAAATCACACCTTGAATATCGCCAATCCCATCCCCATTTGAATCTTTAAAACTACGCGGATAAATTTGATAGGCTACCGCTTCCTTCCACCATTTCCTAGTCATGATGTTTCCTCCTTCATACAATGACAACGATGATCATTCCATCTATTTTTCTGTTATGTTATTACGATTCATTAATTCATTCATAGACACATAGATCCCAACCCTATAAAGGTTTACATGATTCACGCTTTTTAATCGTCGTTGGGATTATGATGCTTTTTTTATAATCAGCTGGTTCGTGAATTTCTTCAACTAAGTTTCTAGCTGCCTCATGACCGAGTTGATACACTTGCGTATCCACCGACGTTAATGCGGGACTTGATATTTGAGCGATATGTGCGTTGTTAAAACTAATAATACTAAGATCATCAGGAACTTGAATTCCTTTTTTATTGCAAACTTGCAAAACTTGCATCGCAACGAGGTCATCCGTGACAACGAGTGATGTCGGTGGTTCGTCTAAATTCATAAAACGATCAATAATTTCAGCCATATTTACGGTCCTAGAAGGGTTAACAGCGTATTCCTCATTAAATGGTAGTTTATTTTCTAGTAACGCATCTTGGTATCCTTTAAAACGAGCAACAGATACTTCGTAATTCAAATCCCCACCTATGTATCCGACTCGTTTATGACCGAGATTAATTAAATAATTTGTTGCATCCATCCCCGCTCTGACGTTGTCGTTATCAACGTAAATAATTTTATCTAACAGATCACTTGGACTCCCGACTAATACAAACGGAATCTCACTTTCTATTAAATACGGAATCACTTTATCATCACGTTTCGAATATGTTACAATCATCCCGTCTACACGCTTCCCGCGGACCATATTGACAACATCATCAAAAATTTCTTCTTCCGACTCACCTGTAGTTAACGTAATACTATAATCTTCTTTATTACAATACGCACTAATCCCCCTTAACACTTCTGGGAAGAAAGGGTCATGAAGGGAGTCACTTGCGGATTTTTTCATAACGATTCCAATCGTTCTCGTCTTTTGCTGTGCAAGTACGCGCGCATTGTAATTTAAGTGATATCCTAACTCCTTCATCACACGTCGTACATTTCGCTTCGTTTCTTCACTAATTCTCGGACTATCTGAAATGACTCGTGACACTGTTGAAGGAGATACATTCGCCTTTTTCGCCACATCTTTAATCGTAACCGTCACCCTAGGCACCTCCTTTACGTGCAATCATAAAGAATTTCGTTTCTATTTATATTATATATTAACTCTTCGTTCCACCAGCAGTTAGGCCGGAGATGAGATATCTTTGTAAATATAAATAAACGGCAGCAATTGGTAATGCGACGAGTATTGAACCTGCTGCAAATCTCGTAAAGTTATTGGCGAATTCATCATTTATGAAATTGTAAAGACCAACTGCTAAAGTGTAGTTTTCCTGACTTGATAAAATAATAGTTGGTAATAGAAAATCAAATAACGGCATCATGAAATTGAACAATGCAACAACCGCTAAAATCGGCTTCGCTAGTGGTAACATAATACTCCAAAAGATCCTTAAATGGCCTGCTCCATCTATTTTGGCGGCTTGGTCCAGTTCTCTTGGAATCGTATCGAAGTATCCTTTAACTAACCAGGCGTTAAATGGTATTTGTCCACCTAAATATATGAGAATTAATCCTGATAATGTATCTAATAAACCAATAATGTTTAAAAAGATATATAATGCAACCATTGCCATCATGACAGGAAACATTTGCAGAAGTAAAAAGACATATAGTCCATTTTTTCGGCCTACAAATTTATATCGCGAAAAAGCATAAGCAACTAGTGATGTTAAAATAACACTCCCGATAGCTGTTGAAAAAGAAACGATTAAAGAGTTTTTATACCATAATAAATAATCACTTTCTTCGCTGAACAGCCATTTATAGTGATCAAATGAGAAATTCTCAGGGATTAAAGTTGATGAATACAAACTTGTTCCCTTGTTTAATGACATACCGACTGTCCATACTAATGGGTAGAATATGATAACAGCAACAATTAATAATATAATATAAATAATTGTTACCTCAATAATCGATCTTTTTTTCCCACTCATTAGAGTTCACCTTCTTCTTTAAATGATCTCGTACGTCTAAATTGATAAAACGCAAATGCAGAAACAAATACACCCATTATTATGGATATAACCGCAGCCATACTGTAGTTGTTTGTATCAAATGTAAGTTTGTATACCCAAGAAATTAAAATGTCCGTTCCTCCAGCATTTTGACCTCTTACTGGTGGACCACCTTCATTAAATAAATAAATGACATTAAAGTTATTAAAGTTTTGCGCATATTGCATAATTAATAAAGGTGCTGTTGCAAACATGATATGTGGGAATGTAATATAACGGAATTTTTGAAAACGTGAACCTCCGTCAACATCCGCCGCTTCATACCAGTCTTTTGAAATACTTTGCAACACTCCTGTAAATAGAGCGAAAATGAATGGGAAACCAAGCCATGTTTGAATCATTATGATGGCTATCCGAGCGTATAATGGGTCACTTAACCAAGGAAAACCATCTCCACCAAATAGCGGAATAATAATATCCCTGTTAATCGCTCCAAAATCATCATTAAACATAGCTGCAAAAATTAATATCGTTACAAACGCTGGGACTGCCCAAGGCAATATTAAAATAGTACGAATTAACTTTTTAAATTTAATTCGTGGGTCATTTACTATGAGCGCTAAAAACATTCCAAGAGCGATTTGAAGTGTTGTAGCAACAATCGTCCAAACAAGTGTCCATGCAAATACGCTTAGCAACGTATCTTGCCATATGGGAATAGTCACCAAATCAACAAAATTATCTAAACCTACCCAATCTACCAAATTACGAGGTGGAGAATTATGCAGGTTGTAATTAGTAAACGCTAGTAATACGGAAAATAATAATGGAAAAATAACGACAAATACCATTAAAATTAATCCTGGGAAAGTCATTATATATGGGAATGATCTATCGTAAAATTCTCTTACATTTTCTCTTAATTTTCTTGGCTTCCAACCATCTCTAATCTTAATAGCTTGTTTTCTCGCATCAATAACGTTAAAAACATATAATGTTATCGCGAAAAACGTCATAATTAAAGATAGAACCCCAAACACTAGCAAACGAATGGAATGGTCAGTTCCTGGTATAGTACCTAACGTTCTTAGTCCCCATAATCCATAATTGAGGGATTCCAGCATTGTAACTAAAAATGCGACCTCAATAATAATAAATATTGTTCCTTTTAAATATCTTTTATTATAAAGTTGACCTAAACCAGCAAAAAGAATTGATAGAATCATAGCTACCGTTGGGTTATGGCTTTTTTTAAACTTTTTACCATTGTTACTTGTTTTAGACAAATGACTCCCTCCTTTAAAAGTGATTAAACTTATATTTCATTACTATTATATTGATAGTTTTATATTTTAAGTTTTTGACTGAATATTAAATTGTTATATTAAATAGAAATGGGAAGAGAAATTCTTCCCATTTTTTCTATTTACCGCTTGCTTCAATATTTGACTTAATTTGTTCCACAGCCTCTTCCAATACTTCTTTTACATCGTCACCTTCAGCAATAAACTGTAAGGCATCATTCATTGGCTCCCATACCTGGTCCATTTCAGGGTTACTTGGCATTGGAACTCCATGTTCTATTTGTTCAGTAAAGGCTGAGTAAATAGGGTCTTCAATTGATTCTAGAGCACTTGTATTAGCTGGAAGTTCACCTGAGACTTCAAAGTAATGCTCTGAGTTTTCTTCGTTTGTTAAGAATAAAGCTAATTCTGTCGCCCAATCCTTGTTTTCAGAGTAATAAGAAACCATCCAGGATTTTACTCCAACAAATGTTGAGCCCCGTTCACCATTTACTTCAGGGAATGGTGCAAATCCTACACGATCACCGAGAGCATCTTGATAACCTGCAATACTCCAAGGACCATTGATTACAGCTCCTACTTTTCCTTCTGTAAATAATCCATCTAAAACATCAACTGTAGTAGATGTTGAGATTTTTCCTTTTCCAAAAAATGACTGGAATAACTTAGCGCCCTCAATTGCTCCTTCATTATCTAAGCCTAAATCTGTGGTTACGTATTCTCCTACATCTCCACCAAATATATATCCTCCATAATTACTGAAAAATGGATAGGCAAAATAGAGGTCATTTGGTTTCATTAAAAATCCATATTCATCCTTAGATGCATCAGTATGTTCTTCAAGGGCCATTTTTAAATCATCAATTGTCTTTGGCTCTTCGGAAATGATATCCTTATTATAAAAAATTCCATATGTTTCAAAAACAGCTGGTAAACCATATATGTCGGTGCTATCCTCAAATTGATAAGTAACCGATTCCATTGCAGCATCACTGTAACCACTTATTTCATCGTCAGATAAATCTAAAGGCTCAACAAGTCCTTCTGCTACAAGACTTCCGATTTGGTCATGTGGTTGATAAAATAAATCAGGTCCTTTACCTTCTGGTCCTGCTAATGCTAAGTCTTGAACTTGGTCTAACATAGATTTTGGTTCTACACGAACATTAATACCTTCTTTTTCCTCAAATTTTGCAGCAATTTCCTTAATAGCTTCTAATTGTTCTTCTTGGTCATTCGCCCAAATTGTTAGTTCTTCTGGCTTTCCATCGTTTTCTTCACCGTTATTTGTATTTACGTCTTCATCTCGATCCGGTGCACATGCTGCCAGTACTGTAACAATAAGTAATATCGTAATAATGGATAAGAAACGAACCTTTCTCATATTTTTTCCTCCTTGAATTTAATGAGCAAACGTTTGCACGCAAATATAATATAAAACACATTGTAAATTTTCGCAAGCCTTAACAACTCCTTTTTAGAATTTTTTTAAAAAAACTACTAAACTATTGACAAATATTAATTAAAGTGCGAAGCTTAATCTGACTAGCTTTATACTCTGTTTTTTAATGTATAAAAAGCTATGTTTAAAATTACTGATCCTAGAAATTAATTATGGATTATGTAATGTAACCTAATATTATTTGCGAAAGCGTTTGCGCTAACTTTAACAATTAAAGGGCAATGCTTTGGTATTACTACCAACAACCCCGTCTCCAATTCGGAAACGGGGTTTACATTTTAAGGAGGAGAAAATGATGTACAAAGAAGCTATTTATCACAGACCAAAAGCAAATTTTGCTTATGCTTTAGATGAAAACACATTGCAAATTATGTTAAGAACAAGAAAGGACGATATCGATTCCATCGATCTAGTTTATGGCGATCCTTATGACTGGAAAGACGAGAAATGGCAAAGCGACAAAATGCCGATGAAGAAATCTGGATCCACTGATATTTTTGATTATTGGACTGTTCAAGTAACTCCTGATTTCCGTAGATTGCGCTATGGGTTTTATTGTAAGAATGAAAATGATGCCATCTATTATACGGAACGTGGTTTTTTCCATGAACTTCCAGCAGATATTGGGAATTACTTTTGTTTTCCATATATACACAGCACAGATGTCTTTAAAGCACCGAGCTGGGTAAAAGATACAATTTGGTATCAAATTTTCCCAGAGCGGTTTGCTAACGGAGATCCAAGCTTAAATCCTGAGGGTACGTTACCTTGGGGAGAAAGCGACCCAACACCGACGAATTTTTTCGGTGGAGATTTTCAAGGAGTGATCGATCATCTAGACTATTTAGTTGAGCTTGGAATTAACGGAATTTATTTTACCCCGATTTTCAAAGCTTACTCAAACCATAAATATGACACGATTGATTATATGGAAATTGATCCGCAATTTGGAGATAAAGAGACATTTAGAAAGCTTGTAAAAGAATGTCATAAACGCGGGATCCGAGTAATGCTTGATGCTGTATTTAACCATAGTGGATTTTATTTCCCGCAATTTCAAGATGTGCTTGAAAATCAGGAAAAATCAAAGTATAAAGATTGGTTTCATATTAGAGAATTTCCAGTTGTAACTGAGCCTTTTCCTAATTATGATGCATTTGGTTTTGTTGGGTCAATGCCAAAACTAAATACGAAAAATCCTGATGTAAAAGAATATTTACTTGAAGTCGCTCGCTACTGGATTCGTGAATTTGATATTGATGGATGGCGACTTGACGTGGCCAATGAAGTTGATCATGCATTTTGGCGAGAGTTTAGACAAGCCGTGAAGGAAATTAAACCTGATGCTTACATTTTAGGGGAGATTTGGCACGACTCTATGCCATGGCTTGAAGGTGATCAATTTGATGCGGTAATGAATTATCCTTTTACAGAGGCAGCGATTGACTTTTTTGCAAAACAGGAAATTTCTGCTTCTAAGTTTAGCCATGTGATTACCGAGGTACTCCATATGTATCCACAAAATGTAAATGAGGTTGCATTTAATTTACTTGACAGTCATGATACACCGCGGATTTTAACGTTAGCGGACAATAAAATGGAACGAGTGAAATTACTTTATTTATTCCAATTAACATTTACTGGTACCCCATGCATTTATTACGGTGATGAAATCGGTATGGCTGGTGGGCACGATCCAGGTTGTCGAGCATGTATGATTTGGGATGAAGAAAAGCAAAATCGTGAATTATTTAATTATGTACGAGCGCTCATTCACCTTCGTAAATCAGATGATATTTTCGCAAACAATGCTCAGTTTTCTTTTATTCAAACAGATGACGAGACAAATAGTGTAATTTTTGAAAAGCGCAACGAACATAAACGTGTGATTTTCATTGTAAATAATAGTGATGATGTATTGGAGTCAACATTCGACCTTGGACAAAATGCATACGAATTTATAAGAAAAGAAACTGAATTTGAGAAAGTTCTAGTAACAAATGAAAAAACGATTCATGTGCAGCCGTATCATTTTCGATTTTTTGAAATAAATAATGATGAATAGCGAAAGGATGGGACATCATGACGAAACAGTGGTGGAAAGAAAGTGTTGTTTATCAAATATATCCGCGAAGTTTTAATGATCATAATGGAGATGGAATTGGTGACATTAATGGGATTACAGAAAAGCTGGATTACTTAAAGGAATTAGGGATTGATGTCATTTGGCTTTCACCTGTTTATGATTCACCGAATGATGATAACGGATATGACATTCGGAACTACAAACAAATTATGGCCGAGTTTGGCACGATGGAAGATTGGGAACGTATGCTTCATGAAATTCATAAGCGTGATATGAAGCTCATTATGGACCTCGTCGTCAACCATACATCTGATGAACACCATTGGTTTGTGGAATCACGCAAATCAAAAGATAGTCCATACCGTGATTACTATATTTGGCGACCTGGAAAAGATGGAGCTGAACCGAATAATTGGGAAGCGACTTTTAGTGGACCAGCTTGGAAATACGATGAGGCTACAGGTGAATATTACTTACATTTATTTTCTGAAAAACAACCCGATTTAAACTGGGAAAATCCAAAGCTGCGTGAAGACGTTTATGACATGATGAAGTGGTGGCTCGATAAAGGAATTGACGGTTTCCGAATGGACGTAATTAATTTTATTTCCAAAGATCAACGCTTTCCAGACGGTGAAGTCGTTGCAGGGAAAAAATACGCTTCAGGTCACCCATATTTTATGAACGGGCCACGTGTGCATGAATTTTTACAAGAAATGCATAAGGAAGTTTTATCAAAATACGATATTATGACAGTCGGCGAAATGCCTGGTGTTACACCTGAGGAAGGTTTGTTGTATACAGGGGCTGAGCGAAATGAATTAAATATGGTCTTTCATTTCGAACATATGGATATCGATTCTGAACCAGGTGATAAATGGGACGTTCAACCGTGGTCGCTTGTAGAATTAAAGGAAATTTTATCAAAGTGGCAAGTTGAGCTTGAAGATGACGGGTGGAATAGCCTTTACTGGAACAACCATGACCAGCCACGAGTCGTATCACGATTTGGTGATGACGGAAAGTACCGTGACATTTCGGCTAAAATGCTTGCGACGACATTGCATATGATGAAAGGAACGCCGTACATCTACCAAGGGGAAGAAATCGGCATGACGAATGTGAAGTTTGATTCCATTGATGATTACCGTGATATTGAAACATTAAATATGTATCGTGAAAAAATAGCCGAGGGCGATGTGGATGTCGATGAACTGATGCAGTCGATTTACATCAAATCTCGTGACAACGCCCGCACCCCGATGCAATGGGATGACAGTGAGAATGGTGGATTTACGAGCGGAACACCTTGGATCAAATTAAATGACAATTATAAAGACATTAATGTTCAGGCGGCAATGGAAGATAAGTATTCGATTTTTTATTACTATCAAAAATTGATTCGCTTGCGAAAAGAGCATCCAATTATTGTATACGGATCTTATGAATTGCTTGCACCTGATAGTGAGGAAATTTTTGCCTACACAAGAGAGTTGGATGGTGAGCAGTTACTGATCGTAAGTAATTTTACAAACAACCGCGTGATATTTGATGTACCAAGTGATTTAAATGATGGGCGCAACGTTCGTTTGCTCATTGGAAATTACGAGGCGGAAATAAATCACCTAGAAGAAGAGCTTTTACTGGAACCATACGAAACAAGAGTATATTATATTCAAAAGTAAATAAAATAATGGGAAGCTGGGACAAAACCCCAGTAAAAATTAAAGGAAGTCTAGAATTTTTCTCCAAATGATGAAAATCTAGACTTCCTTTTTTAATTTTTTAGATAGTGCTAATCATTCGTTGACTTCCACTACAGGCGGGCTGCTTTCCGTGGGCACTGCCTCAGCTTCTGTAGCGCCCGTTTGGGGCGCTACAGTGATCTTCGGCTCGTGCTGTTCCCACATATAAATGTCAAGATAAGAATGTACAATTATGACTGTTTAACGATGTACAATTGTGTTTTATTCAGTATGGTCGTAGCCATACTGAATATTAATTAGAGTTGAGCTTCCGACTTTTCTTCCGTTTGAAAATGATCTTTTAAACGATAGGAATCACCTACGATATTAACGACTGTTGCATGGTGAAGAATCCTATCTAAAATGGCATTTGCTAACTTTGGATCTTGAAAGATATCTCCCCAGGATTTAAAGTTTGCGTTTGTTGTAAAGATTGTACTTTTATTTTCATAACGCATATCAATAAGTTGAAAAAATAATTTGGCTTCATCTTCATCAATAGGTAAATATCCTATTTCATCAATAATAAGTAACTTATATCTGGTATAATGTTTTAATCGGTTTTCCAATCGGTTTTCAAGCTTTGCTTTTTTAAGATTTAAAATTAAATCATTACACTTTATAAAATAGGTACTATTTCGTTTTTTAGCTGCGGCAATCCCAATAGATGTAGCTAAATGTGTTTTCCCGACGCCACTTGAACCTAAGAAAACGATGTTTTCTTTTCTATCGATAAAACGTAGCGTTGTAAAATCTAATATTTGTTCTTTGTTGATTGAGGGTTGAAAGGAAAAATCAAAGTCTTTAATTTCTTTTAAATGTGGGAATGCAGCAACCTTCACCATCGCTTTCGTCATATTGATTTCTTTCATATCAACTTCGTAATCGGTTAACTTAAGTAGTGCATCGATAAATGATAAATTGTTGTTATTCATAAAATCAATTGTTTCGTCTAAATGGGCGATCATTTGATTTAACTTTAAATATTCTAAATTCTTGATTAGCTTCGAGTAACTACTATTCATTTTTATACACCTCATCAACTGCGGCTAAGTTTTTTAAAGCTAACTCTTCAATATTATCTTTGTAGTGAAAATGCCGTGAAAGACTATCTATATAATGTGATTTTTTAAAATTCATTTTTTGATGACTGATTTGATGCTCCGCAATTAAATCCGTGTTATAATAAACATGAATTTTATTGTCATATACTTGTAAACCTACGGTTTTCCAGTGTATCCTGGTGGTACGGAGTACATGTTGGATTTGAAAGAAATCATGTTGGATGTGTTTACTTTCACAGGTATATGGTCAATTTTGTAGAAATCTCTTATTTTCTTACTTGGTAGTGGGGATAGGAGATTTCTTTCTTTTTGTAAATGCAAAATTGGAATCTTCCCTGTCCCCTGATGATATTGACTGTTTACTCGATCACATAAATTCTGCACAAATGTATGTAATTCTTCATAATCAAACTTTCCTTGATAAGCGTGAATTTCATCCAACAGTTTCATTGGTGCTTCAACTTTCGCCTTTGTTTGTGGTCTCCCCGCTATACAAGGTTTTACTTCGAAACCACAATCCTTAGCAAATTGATAAAAGCGCTCATTAACTTTCCCCGATTTGTAGGTTGTTCTTGGCTCATCCATGATTGCTTTCATGTTATCGACTAATATCGTTTTAGGAACCCCTCCAATTGCTTCAAAACTTTCCATAAGGAAAGATATTAGTACACTTTGTGACTTTGAGATTGATAGATAATAGGTACGAAAACGCGAATAAGATAATAAGAATACACAAATGTTTACATACAGTATTTCGCCATCTTTTGTTACATATTTAATGTTTTCTTTCCAATCCAATTGGGCCTGCTTAGCTGGCGGTGTTTCGTAGCGTATAGTTTCTTTGGAACTTCTCCTTCCTCTTTGAGCGTCAAAATACTGTTGAAACTCAGGCCTTTTTGATATGTACGCCCGAAAAGTGGAAGGAGCACAATCTAATCCATGATTATCCTTTAAATATTGCCATAGTACACGTTTATAATAGAATTTTTGTGGTGATTCATTGGAAAGAAGTAATTTTATAACATCATAATAACGATCAATTTTAGATTTTCTTTTTCGTTCAGGGTTTGGTTGGTAACCATTCAAGTATTTGTCGATTGTACGACGATCGACGTTAAGATCTCTTGCTAACTGACTTTTATTAATTTTCATATTTAGACTCTCCATAAATAGGGGCTACTGAATAACTAATATTACGGACTTGAGTCACTCAAATACTGTAAATATGATTATTTTCTTTCGAAAATGTCACATGGAAGATAAGCAAAAAAGTGAAAAAAGAATCCCGGAGGATCTTTCCGATGTTCATCATGAGGAAACTGATCGAAATAGCCGTCTCGCTTGTATTCTGAAGGCATGCTGAAATAAGGCCCAGCCCATACGTGCGCTTGCCTTCTCCAAATTTTCCTTCGATCGCATTTCGTTCGGAAGCATCCTGACGCTCCACCCGTTTTTGGGCTACGTTAACCTGTTCATTCTTGGATGGTCTGCCAAGTTTCGGACCACTCATGCGAATTCCGCGTTCCTTGCAGAATTTACGGTTTTCACGTGTCCGATAGATAGTATCGACCAATACGGCCTCCGGATAATATCCATGTCGTTCTTTATACTTTTCAACCGAGTCCCGCAACCGGGTGCCTTCGTGGTAGGGATCCCACGACAGCACATCCAGAAAAGCATATCCACTTACGAGGCTGACAGATAGTTTGGCACCAAACTCGACACGGGCGTTTGTCTTGCCACGCACAATCGGACGTACATGAGGCTGACTGATACTGACAATACGGTCTTCGATGCTTGAGCTTTTTGTTTCAAACATGATAGCCTGCTGGCGATACAATTCCTGAATGACCAAAAGGTCCCTGTATTGCTTTTTGCTTAACTTGTGGAGCCCGGTCTCCGTGGCGAGCGTACCGACGTGTTTCAAATTGCGTCGAACATAGCCCAGCTGTTGGTGAATGCCTTTGCGGATTTTGTCTGTACTCGGTTGGCGTTGTTTGGATAGGGCCAGATACTGCTTGCGCGCCTTACGGCGATACGTGCGGGGTTTACGCTGTAGTCCCACCAATGGCGCATGAAGTGTATCGATGATTCCCTCGAGTTTTTCCCGGGCTTCGTTTAATAGATTTACATCGGTTGGATAGGCAATATCGGACGGTGCGCAAGTGGCATCCAACAGGAGTTTTCCCTGATTGGATGTTGGAGCCTTCTGGTTTTCTTTCGGCTTGGTCGTTCCACCTGTACCTGCCGAAGGCAGGTTGTCATCATGATTTGGCGGATCATCTTTTGAATGATTTTGAGATTCCGCTTCCTGTTGCTCTCGAACAATACGTTCATTGAGATTATTGATAAAATCCGCGTCAAAACGTTTGCGGAAATGCGTCATCGAGGAAGGATCAAAGGGCGCTTTTTCTTGAAATACATGTAGACCAATGAAGTATTGCAGGTATGGATTTTCCGTGATAGCAAGTACCGTTTCATCATCGCTCAGCCCCAACTTTTCCTTGATCATCAGTGAACCAAGTGCAAGGCGGACGGGATATGCTTTTTTTCCCTGGTTGGGATCACCCAGGCGTTTGATATAGTCTGCTTCAATTTCCGCCCAGGGAACGAGAGAAGCCATGACAACCCAGCGATTGTCGGGGTTAAGCTGGCCCCCGAAGGGTAGAAAAAATTCATCGGGCATGATCAGTTGATTAGCATTATGTCCGTACATGAGATGACCTCCAAGTGCATAAATATCGATTTTCGTTTTAATGTGCCTTGCACTTTATTTCGACAAAAAGGGGCGCAAATCCTTTGTTTTCGTGGAAATTTCTATTGTTCAGTAAACCCTAAATATTTTTAGTTTTGGTAAGTCCGTAAGCTCTTTAACTTCAATTTCTGTATTAACATCTATTTTGATATACATAAATATTCACCCCAGAATATTATGCGATATTCTTTCAAAATTGTACATTCTTATCTCGTCATTTGTGTACATTCTTAGACTATCATTTATATCAATGGGCGGGTTTGCCATTCCTCTCATTCGGGAATCACCGTATCCGTAATATCCGATATCATGTCATGGGAAACTGAAAAACCATAGATTTCCTCAACTGTGGCGGAGATGTCACGTTGTGACATACCTCTTGCATACATGGAAATAACCTTGTCTTCTATAGCGGACACATCCTTTTGCCGCTTGTTAATAAGTTGTGGTTCGAATGATCCATCGCGATCACGGGGGGTAGCAATTTCCACTTCCCCGGCACTTGTCTGTAATGTTTTCTTTCCATATCCATTTCTTCTATTTGATGATAGTTTTTCACCTTTATCGTTTGAATCATAGCCCAAATGGTGAGTCAATTCTCCCTTTAACATAGTTTCAAACATTGGCCCGAAAATGTCTTTAAGGGCATTCTGCATGTCCTCAACAGATTTCGGTTGATACTCTTCAATAATTCTATTAGCTAAATCAATTGATTTAGGATTACGTTTATTAATTGCCATTCTAATTCCTCCAATCTATTTATTATCATTATGGTGAAATAAAAAAATCTAAACTGGTAAGTAGAAGCCGTACGCTCTTCAACTTACACAGTTTAGATTACACTCTCAAATAGAAAGGTTCCAAGCAATAAAAATTTTGCTTGGAACCTTTTTTCTGGACTATTTCTATTTCCTGGCATTATTTTATCATTCATGGCGCTGTACTTTCTCAAGTTTACCGCCATAAACGCAAATCCTAATTCATTTGTAACTTTCTCTTTACCCCTCACGGAAAAACGTGAGAAGCACAAATTAGCCTTCAGAAACCCGAACACTGGTTCTACATCAATTTTACGTTTGCCGTAAAGTTCACCAGTTTTCTCGTCTGAAAGCTTCGTACGTACATATTCTTTTTGGGACTCCCACTTTTCATTAATATAAACTTTTCGGTTGTTCAATTTTTTTGCTTTCGTGCACAAATCACGAAGTGGACATCCCGAACAGTCATCACATTCGTACACTTTAAATTTACGTGTGAATCCGTACCTGTCCGTTCGTTTGGAATGATGGCTAAACCTCACTTTTTGGCCATTTGGACATAGATAGGTATCTTCGTCTTCATTATATTCCCAATTGTCTACATGAAAAGCGTTCTCCTTATGCTTCTTTTTCTTCTCTTTTCGATATTGATTGTATGTAATAAGCGGTGTTCGATTGCGATTCTTGATGATGTCTTCATAATTCTGTTCACTACCATACCCTGCATCTGCCACGATGTATTCCGGAAGTTCAAAAAAGTTACGTTCAATCGTATCGAGAAAAGGGATTAAGGTGCGTGTATCTGTCGGGTTTGGAAAAACATCGTAAGCGAGAGCGTATTGACCTTCCGTCGCAAGTTGTACATTGTAACCAGCTTTCAACTGACCATTCCTCATGTAGTCATCCTTCATTCTCATAAATGTCGCATCATGGTCTGTTTTTGAATAACTATTACGGTCCCCGAAAATCTCCATATCCTTTTGATATTTTTGTTTACGAGTGATGAAATCGGTAAACTTCTTCTGGGCTTGTTTTGGTAATTTTCGTTCTGAACGAATTTTCTTTCGTTCGCTACCGACTTCACAAGCTTCTATTTCTTTATTATATTCCTCGATTTTCTCGTCTAACTTTCGACTACTTCTCCCATTTCCTCAACCGATAGCTCTTCCTCATTTTCTCGTTCTATTTCCGGAATAATTTCTTTCTCAAGTAGCTCATCATACATTTGATTCGACTTTTCTACCAAATTCGAGTGATATCTTTCCGTTGATTTTCGCCACACAAAAGTGAATTTATTAGCATTAGCCTCAATCTTTGTGCCATCAATAAAAATAGCTTCCTCATCAATCAACTCTTCTTCGACCAACTGACTACGAAATTGGACAAAGCACTCTCGCAGTAACTCCTTCACTTCAGGGTGCACTCGCAAACGGTTAATTGTGCGATAACTAGGTTCGTATCCTTGAGCTAACCACATCATTCGCACACAGTCTTTTAATAATGCTTCTATCTTTCGGCCAGAGAAAACAGATTGCGTGTAAGCACATAAAATGATCTTCATCATCATTCGTGGATGGTAGGCAGGGCGGCCAGTTTGACGTAAGAACCCTTCGTATGCTTCATCAGGTATACTTTCCACCAGCTTATGGATCGTATAAGCAATATCATTTTCTTGTAATTTAATTTCTAAATCTAGCGGCAAGACAACTTGATTCATGGTATAATGTTTAAACATAAGGACACCTCTATCTAAATTATTGTGTGGTAACTTTAATTTTATCAAAAGCTGTCCTTTTTGTTTACTAAAATAACGACATGAAAAGGCGTGGGGCCTACACTTTTTTTAGTGAAAGCTACCACGCCTTAATTTTTATTTACTGGAGTTTCGTCCCAGCCTCTTTTTTATTATGCACTTTAGGTAATCGCCTTGCATAAAATAACTATGACAAAGGAGGTAGTCATAGTTATGAGCTTTCTCGATAAAGATTATAGAGAAATTATTACTAAAGCAGTTATTGGAAAAGGAAGGAAATATACAAAAGAAAACCATTTTATAAAACCGCCAC
>Ga0209487_1001914_pt1 | contig 17184 bp, 15 predicted proteins | sample Poulit2012_FD_187524 | JGI IMG/M metagenome (GOLD analysis project Ga0209487, IMG submission 187524) | Agricultural soil microbial communities from Georgia to study Nitrogen management - Poultry litter 2012 (SPAdes) (version 2) | ecosystem: Environmental > Terrestrial > Soil > Agricultural land...
CTGTAAAAGATAAAACGACATTACGTTCTGATGTTTCATAGCCTCCGAATCTTAAAGATGAAGTGAAATCTCTTTCAATTAAGCCAACTGCATATGCGTGTTTAATTGCTGAACTAATTTTATTTTTGAAATCTTTTGCAGTACTCCTTGCACGACTTTCAGAGTATTTATCTATTAAACGTTGTATATTATCGTAACAAATGTGTTTAATTTTAATGTGTGAAGCATGTTCTTTTACAAATTTTAATGTTCCTGCATAATTTTTAAAGGTACTTTCACTAACTTCCTTTTTTTTAATATCATATATATAGCTTGCATAGTAATCCGCGAAAGATTTTGACCAGTTATATAATTGAATGTTTTTATCTTTTAAACCTTCCATTTTATTGATCCATTTTTTGGCATCGGTTTTGTAACGAAATGTTCTTGTAATTCGATTGTTTTTACCATGTTTATAAGCAGACACTTGAGCTTGATAAGATTTGTTTCTTTTAATAATTGACCCCATGATATATTTTCCTTTCTAAATTTTATTTTTATGTGATGTTAGTTCAGTAAAAAAATTACTAAACTAACATCTTTTAGTTTTAACATTTATTATTTTCGATAAAATCAATGAGTGATTTTATCGTATAACGTTCATGTTTACCCACCATGAATCGCTGAAATTTCGGATGAGATCGAAAAAATCTATCAAATGATTTTGGATCGATACCTAAAAAATCTGCAGCTTGTTGTCTTGTTAACAGATAGGGGTAATCACTATTTATATTATTTTGATTCATCTAAATCAACTCCTTTTATAATTATTAAGATAAAAGATAAAGAGATAAAGAGTTGAAAGGGTATATTCACATCATAGTCTATGAAATGCAGAATTCTGGGTGAAAAATTATCCAAACGCAAAAAAACTTTAATTTATTTTTTAGAAATGTTGATTTGGCGGGTTTTGTAGTAGGGGTGTTTTTTGAATTATTTTGAAATGATAGGTAAAAATCAAGAAAGTGGAGGATATTATGAAAAAATTCAAAGTATCATAACTTTATAGTTAATATATATTTGTGGAGATTTTTGATAAGAAATAATGAATATAAATATTTTATGGGGAAGAATAAGGCACATATATGATTGAGAATATTGCAGAATAAATATGCTATGATGAAAAGAATAGAAATTATACTATTATAAACTAAATGCTTTATAAAATATGAAAAGATACTGTGAGGGGATATCGGGATGATATTAGAATTGTGTCGTTCACAATATTATGGTAGTTGGCATCATGAAGTGCTGGAAAGCGTACAGGAACATATCTCTAGAAAAGTAGAATATGTTGAGGATGAAATGTTGAATCTGTTTTATGATTTCTTACATAAAGAACCTTATTATTATTGGAAAGAGGAGGTATATCAACAAACAGTTAACAATCTAGAATCACTCACAGATAAACATCCTGGTGAATTATATATAACCGAAGATATAATTGAATATTTCTTGTATGGACTTAATGCATATAAACAAACAGTAGAAGTTATGAACGATATTAGAAAAATAAATTACAATCCGGAAGTTAAAACAAGAATATATAGACTACCAACTTATAATTCAATAGTTGAAGGATGTCTTTCTAATCTATATAGATCAATCTTATTACTTTTAGATCAAACTACAGATAAAGATTATAAAAGTCAAAATAAGCTTAATCCGATATGTACTATATTAGCAAATAATAATTTTGATTTATTAATTAGCGACATTAACATTGACATTCGAAATGCAATTAATCACGGAGGAGTAATTTATAAAATTGAGAGCGCGAGTCCAGTAATAGAATTTCAATTCTCAAAGAATAGAGAATATCAAACATTACAAATACCACTGTATGAATTTGATAGTCTCATAGATAATGTATTAGATACTGCAAGTTCAATAATACTAGGATTGGTAACATTTTTTAATAATAATAAAGGAATATTTGAAATCAATCTAAATGAAAAGTTATTTATTCCATTTTCACTTTTAGCGATGGAACTAAGTATTCCAGAAGCCAGATGTTACAATATAAATGGTCTTCCTAATGATAAGCAGCTTAACATAGATATGTTCATTGATAAAACTGATCCCGATTATATACACCAAATGGCTATAATGATTTCTATTATGGTATACGTTAGGTATAGTGATTATGAAAAATATATGATTTCTTTTAAAGGTGAGAGAATGCAAACTGGTTGGATTCGTTTTAATAACAATGAAGTAAACCAAATGGTTACAGATGCAAATAGCTTTGAAAGAGTTTTGAATATGGCTATAAAACGTGGTGATTATTTAATATGGCCAGCTTCTACTGAAGAGATTGATTTGAATGAAGTAAAATATTTTCGCTTCCCTAACTATAAAGATGATTCATATACTATTACCAATATTGAAGATGCAAGCCTTCCAGATAGGAAAAGGTTAAGAGCACATTTATATATTGGGAATTTAGATACAAGAGAAGACATTATTAAAGCTATTAGAGACAGTATAGACTGGTTAAGAAAAATAAAAAACGTGCCATCTCCTACAATGAAAGTGAAATATGGAATCATGGAAGCTGATTCTATATATTTAAATGTTTATAGAAAAGATACTAGAAAAAACAAGAATTTATTTCTAGATAATAGTAACTTTATTTGCATGGTTGACTATAATATTGATGGTAAAACAACTCTAAAGCATGGAGGTATTGGTGCAAGATTATGGAATAAATTTAGTAAAGAAAAGATAGGTAAGATGATAGTAGCTTGGAGAAATACGGAATATAGACAGATAGTAAGGGGTAAAGTTGGGAGAAATGCCCCGTGTCCATGTGGTAGTCTAAAGAAATATAAGAAGTGTTGCTTAATGTAATGTTTAAACTTATTCAAAATATTATATGTAATATAAAGAAGACTTGCTTTTCGTAGTAAGTCTTTTTATTATGTTTAAAAGTATCATAACTTAAAAGATTTGAAACTTCCTTGGAGAGCACGGTAGATTAACATCCATAGCGGTTCATTACTTAGTATCATATATAGAAAGGAAGAAGGGCTATGAAATATGGATATGCAAGAATTTCGACGTTGGGGCAAGATCTTCGTGCACAAATTGAAACCTTAAAAAAAGAAGGGTGCGACAAAATTTTTACGGAAAAATTTACAGGGACGAAAATTGATAGAAAAGAGTTTAATCTGTTATTAAAGATTATAAAAGAAGGAGATACACTTGTTGTTACCAAATTGGATAGATTCGCCAGAAGTGTAAAAGGAGGTATAGAGGTTATTAAGAACTTATTTGAAAGGGGAATTCGAGTCCACGTGCTAAATATGGGGGTAATTGAAAATACACCTACGGGTAGACTAATTTTTAATATCATGATGTCTTTTGCAGAATTTGAAAGAGATATGATAGTAGAGCGCACACAGGAAGGTAAGATGATTGCAAAGCAAGATCCAAGCTTTAGAGAAGGGAGACCGAAGAAGTTTTCCCGGAAACAAATCGAACATGCAATTAAATTAAAAGAGACACATACGTATAAGCAGGTGGAAGAATTAACAGGCATTTCTAAACCAACACTTTATCGTGCGATTAAAAATAAACAATTACTCAGTATGTAAGTACACAAAAATATGCATAACTCTTACTGTTGTAAGGGTTTTCTTTTGTTTTCTATGATATACTGGTTAAAAAGTAATGTTTTATTTTAGATAGAGAGTAGGGATGAGCATGAGTAAGCGTCAATTATCCGAAGAAGATATAAAAGCTAGGTATATTACACCAGCTGTGAACGATTCAGGTTGGGATATGGAAAAAATTCGGTTTGAATACACTTTTACAGATGGTCGAATTATCGTACGTGGCAACATGAGTGCACGTGGAGGTAAAAAACGAGCGGATTATGTTTTGTTTTATAAAAAGAATATACCTATTGCAGTTATTGAAGCTAAAGATAATAACCATGCTGTTGGTGCGGGATTGCAGCAAGCAGTTGAGTATGCGAATGCCTTAGACGTTCCTTATGTTTATGCATCGAATGGTGATGCGTTTGTAGAACAAAATTTGCTTACGGGTGAAGTACGTAATCTTTCTTTAGATGAATTCCCATCTCCAGAGGATTTGTTTTCTAGGTTTAAAAAAGACAAAAATATTAGTGCAACAGAAGAAGAGGTCATGTTAGAGCCTTATTATTATATTCCAGGTTATAAAGAGCCACGATATTATCAGCGAAATGCGATTAATAGAGTTGTAAATGCAGTTGCTGGTGGACAAGATAGAGTATTATTAGTGTCCGCAACAGGGACAGGTAAAACTTTTATGGCTTATCAAATTATACATAGGTTATGGAGATCTGGACAGAAAAAAAGAATACTATTTTTAGCAGACCGAAATGTATTAATTGACCAAACGATGTCGGGAGATTTTAGACCGTTTGGGAATAGTATGACTAAGATTCAAAATAGAAAATTAGATAGTTCATATGAAATCTATATGGGGCTATATCAACAACTTGTTGGAAATGAAGGCGAAGAAATATTTAGAGAATTCCAGCCAAGTTTTTTCGATTTAATTGTTATTGACGAGTGTCACAGAGGTAGTGCAAGAGAAGACTCGGCATGGAGAAAAGTGTTAGATTATTTTTCGGATGCTACTCATATTGGATTAACAGCAACTCCAATTGAAACCGAGGAAGCTTCAAGTGTGCAATATTTTGGAGAACCTATTTATGAGTATTCCTTAAAGCAGGGGATTGATGACGGGTTTTTAGCACCATACAAAGTAGTAAGAGTTGGGTTAGATAGAGATTTAGAAGGTTATCGTCCTGAAACAGGAAAGACAGACCGTTATGGTCATGACATAGAGGACAGAGAATATAATGTAAAAGATTTTGATAGAAAAATTGTTATAGATGATAGAACGAAAACTGTTGCGAAAAAAATAACGGAATTTTTGAAGAACACAGATCGTTTTAGTAAGACAATCGTTTTTTGTGTTGATATTGAACATGCTGAACGAATGAGACAAGCTTTAATCAATGAAAACAAAGATTTATATCGAGAAGATAATCGATATATTATGCGAATAACGGGTGATAACGAAGAGGGTAAGAATCAGTTAGAAAGCTTCATCGACGAAGAGAGCACTTACCCAGTAATTGCAGTAACGAGTAAGTTAATGACAACAGGTGTCGATGCGAAAATGTGCAAACTTATCGTATTAGAAAACAACATTAATAGTATGACTGAATTTAAACAAATTATTGGTCGAGGCACACGTTTATTAGAAGACTATGGTAAAACATATTTTACAATTATGGACTTTAGAAATGTGAGTAGACTATTTGCAGATCCAGCATTCGATGGATTGCCAGAAGCAGTTGATGATATCAGTGGTGATGATGAAGTAACTGAGCCAATGGATACGGATGAAAATGTTGATAATCCTAATATAGATGGTAATGATGTTATTATTGATCCACCATTTATCGAAGATGATTATGACGAAGCAGATGATGCACCTAAGAAATATTACGTTGATGATGTAGCGGTTAGCATCATTTCTGAAAGAGTCCAGTATTTAGATGGAGATGGTAAGTTAATAACGGAAAGTTTAATTGACTATACAAAGAAAAATATTGTGAAACAGTACGCACAATTAGATGAGTTCTTAAAAACGTGGACAGAAGCCGAAAAGAAGCGTGCTATAATAGATGAGCTTGAAGCAAATGGTGTATTCTTAGAAGCTGTGAGAGAAGAAACAGGTCAGGAAGAGTTAGATGACTTCGACTTAATCTGTCACTTAGCCTATGATAAACCACCTCTAACAAAACAAGAGCGAATTCAAAACGTCAAAAAGCGCCATTATTTATATCAATATTCTGATGTAGCACAAAAAGTGATTAGTGCACTTTTAGATAAGTATGCAGACGATGGAATAAGGGAAATTGAAGATAGACGTGTCTTACAACTACAAGAATTCGCTGAAATAGGTAGTCCAATTTCTATTATTAAAGAATTTGGTGGTATTGAAGGTTATGAAGCAGCTATAAGAGATTTAACAAATGAATTGTATCAAGCACAAATATAATGAAAATGAATGAGGTAGTGTAAATGTCGACAAGTGGTTTTGTTAAACGAATCCAAAATATTATGCGAAATGATTCGGGTGTAAATGGTGATGCACAAAGAATCGAGCAAATTGTATGGGTTTTATTTTTGAAAATATATGATGCGAAAGAACAAGTATGGGAAATATATGATGATCAATATAAATCAATTATTCCAGAAGGATTCAAATGGCGAGATTGGGCGGTTGATGAAAAAGACGGAGAAGCAATGACAGGTGAAGCTTTATTAGATTTTGTGAACAATAAATTATTTCCAACATTAAAAAGTTTAGACATCGATGAAAGTACACCGATTCATAAAGCGATTGTCAAGACAGCGTTTGATGATGCGAATAACTATCAAAAAGATGGTGTCTTATTAAGACAAGTGATTAATGTTATTGATGAAATTGACTTTACAGAGTATAAAGAAAGACATGAATTTGGTACAATCTATGAGTCATTTTTAAAAGACTTACAAAGTGCTGGAAATGCAGGAGAGTTTTACACGCCAAGAGCAGTAACGGATTTTATTGTAAAAGTAACAAAACCTATATTAGGCGAAAAAATTGCTGACTTTGCATGTGGGACAGGTGGATTTTTAACGTCAGCATTATCTGAACTTGAAACACAAATTGGTAATTCAATCGAAAATCGTGAATTATATAGTCAGTCAGTTCATGGAATTGAAAAGAAATCTTTACCATTCCTTTTAGCTGTAACAAATATGTTAATTCATGATATTGATGAACCATTTATTTTACATGATAACTCTTTAGAGACGAATTATCGTGATATGCGAAAAATGGAAGCTTATGATCTTATATTAATGAATCCACCGTATGGTGGAAGTGAGAAAGAAAGTGTTCAAGTAAACTTTCCAAGAGAGTTAAGAAGTTCTGAGACAGCAGATTTATTCATGAATGTTATTATGTATCGTTTAAAGAAAAATGGTAGAGCAGCAGTAATCTTACCAGATGGTTTTTTATTTGGAACAGATAATGCAAAGGTAAACATAAAGAAGAAGATATTTAGTGAGTTTAATGTACATACAGTTGTAAGATTGCCACATAGCGTGTTTGCGCCTTATACATCTATTCGTACAAATATTATTTTCTTTGATAATACAGAACCAACGAAAGAAACGTGGTTTTACCGTTTAGATATGCCAGAGGGTTATAAAAACTTTTCCAAGACTAGACCAATGCAATTAAACCATTTTGATGAAGCTTTAAAGTGGTGGGAAAATCGTGAGGAAATTGAACTTGATGGACATCCAAAGGCAAAATTATATTCTTTAGAGGAAATTATAGATAATGGATATAATATTGATTTGTGTGGTGTACCACAGGAAGAAGAGATTATATTAGAACCAATGGATTTGATTCAACAGTATCAAGAAAAACGTGCTTCATTAAACGATGAGATTGACAATGTGTTAGAAGAAATTACCTCAATTATTGGGGGAAATAAACAATGAACGCAGAAAGTTTAAAAAATAGTATTTTACAATTAGCTATTCAAGGGAAATTAGTTGAACAAAGAGAAGAAGACGGAACAGCAGAAGAATTATACAAAGAAATTCAATTAGAAAAAGAAAAGTTAATTGAAGAAGGAAAAATAAGAAAACAGAAAAAGTTACCAAAGATAACGGAAGAAGAGATTCCGTTTGAGATACCAGACAATTGGCGATGGGTAAGGTTAAACGATTTAGTTAAATCTATTAGAGCTGGTGGAGATAAACCTAAGGAATTTTCAAAAGAAATTACTTCTAAACATACAATCCCTGTTATAGGAAACGGAAAAACAAATGATGGTATTGTTGGATATACAGATAAAGCAACTGTGGAAGATTCTGCTATAACAATATCTGGTAGAGGAACAATAGGCTATTCTTCAATAAGAGACTATCCATTTTGTCCTATAGTACGTTTAATTGTATTAGATATATCAGATAACATTAATTTTAAATTTTTACAAAAGGCAATTTTAAATTTATTAGAGGTTGGAGTAGGTACTAGTATAAAACAACTAACAGTCCCGATGGTCCGACCTAAAGTTATTCCGCTACCACCTTTAGCAGAACAAAAGCGTATTGTAGAAAAAATTGAAGAGTTAATGCCACATGTTGAACGCTATGGTAAGGCTTATGAAGAAGTAACGGAATTAAATAAAAACTTCCCGGTTGAGATGGAAAAGTCTATTTTGCAATATGCTATTCAAGGAAAGCTGGTTGAACAAAGAGAAGAAGAAGGAATAGCAGAAGAATTATACAAACAAATTCAATTAGAAAAAGAAAAGTTAATTGAAGAAGGTAAAATAAGAAAACGGAAAAAATTACCAAAAATAACAGAGGAAGAAATACCATTTGAAATTCCAGAAAGTTGGAAATGGGTAAGGTTGAGCGACTTAACAGAAAATATTCATTATGGTTATACTGCATCGGCTCAAGACAATGGAAACGCTAAGTTATTAAGAATAACTGATATTCAAGATAATAAGGTAGAGTGGATGTCAGTGCCGCATTGTGATATAAGTGAAGAAAACTTCTCGAAATACTCTTTAAATAATAGAGATATATTGATTGCAAGAACAGGTGGAACTATTGGTAAGACTTATATTGTTAATAGCTTACATGAAAAATCCGTTTTTGCATCTTATTTAATAAGGGCAATCCCACTCAAAGGAATAAATGAAGTGTTTTTAAAGAACTTTATGGAGAGTCCTTTTTATTGGAGCCAGTTAAGGAAAGGATCCATGGGAACAGGACAGCCTAATGTAAATGCAACTACACTAAGCAAATTACTACTACCATTACCACCATTATCTGAACAAAAACGGATTCTAGCACGTATTGAGGAATTATTAGAGTATACACGTAAATTAAAAGAAGAATAGAAAGTAAGAACACGTTCCTTTAACCAATTAGGAACGTGTTTTTTAATATAATTCCATGCTAATAAAACTATTATTAGATTTTTTTGCATGCTGACGAAGAGTTTCTTGTAAACGTTCAAGAATTAAAAAGTGATTATCACCTAACCATTCCACACCAATGAACTGTCTGTTTAGCTTGTAAGCAGACACTAAAGCAGTACCAGACCCCGCAAAAAAATCCAACACAATATCTTTTTCATTAGTTGCCATTTGAATAATCTTATTTAGTAATTTTATTGGTTTTGGGTAAGTAAATTGATATTCTGAGAATTTTTTAGATAACTCGAGTGAAGCTTGTCTTGTAGTTCCATATACTTCATCATCAATCCAAAGATCATTAGGGACCACAGTTAAGTCATCGCTCAAATAAACTTTTCTGTAAGGAATATTTTGTTTTGACCAATAAATCATTTTTTCTTCATGTAATTGTTTAAATGCTTCTTTTGATATTAACCATTTATACTTAATTTTTTCATTATTAGGTGCTGTAATAAAATAATCATAATATCCCATTTTTGGATTTTGTAATTTATTAATACGATAACGACCATTCTCATCTTCAAATTTATAAGAAGCAATTTGTTTTTCTGTGATAGGTTCGTTATTAAAAGTTAAATGCTTTTTGTTTTTTGCATAAACTAAAATATATTCTTTTTTTGTTGCAATTAAAGTGTTGTTTTGCTGGCTATTGGATCTCTTCCAAACAATTTGATGGACAAAGTTATCAAGTCCAAAAATTTCATCACAAAGAATTTTGATATAGGCTTGTTCGTTATCATCACATTGTATGAAAATCGAGCCATTTCTTTTCAGTAGATCTCTGGCTAACTCTAAACGATTCTTTAGAGATAGTAGATAATCTGATTTTGATAGAGAGTCTGTATAACTCAGTTTTTCGTTCCGAGTATTGTAGGGGACATCAATATAGATGAGTTTGACTTTGTTTCTATATTCATTTTGCAAATGATAGAGTACGAATAAATTATCTGCTTTAAATAGAAGATTATCATCAACATTGTATTGTTGAACATTTTCGACAGTCGAATCTGTATGTTTTTTCATATTTATTATTGAATAGTTATTTAAAAAATCATTAATTTCTTTTTTAGCAAATTCTTCATGAAAATATATTTTTGAATCTTGATCAAGAATAGTGTCCTTGTTGTTAAAGTTTAAAGCGACATCTTTATCGTTATGAAATTTAGAATAAGATTGATGCCATTTCTTTTTATGTTTTTTCATGATTCTAGCGACAGTTGCTTTAGAGGTAACTTTTTCGTGCTGATTAATTATATTAGTGATTTGTATATTTGTGATATCAGGACCTTTATCTAAATAAATGTTTTTAACCAACCTAGTGATTTTCTTATGATGTATTTTTTCTGGACTTGTATTAGAGTTTATATATTTATAGTAGCCACTCGATGATACGCCAAAAATTTCACATTGTCTTTGTATCGACAAGGTTTCTTTGTTTTCGAAAATGAACTCGAAGATATCTTCTTTTTTTCTAGATAAAAACAAAGCTTTTTTAAGCACGATATTTTCTGCTTGTAATTGGTCTATTTCTTTTTTATTAAATTCTACTTTTTGGTTTAAACTTCTTTTATGATTTGATATCCATCTGTAAACCGTTGCTTCAGAAATGTTCATTTCATTTGCTGCATCTTTAACGGAATAATCGTTTTCAACAACTAGTTTTATTGTTTGTAATTTTAATTTCTCAGAGTAATTTTTCTTCAAATGAATCAACCTTTTTTATTAATAAAAACATCTACTTTTTTGATAATTATCTTTATTATACCAGTCTTTGCAGTGTGAAGTAATCTTTTAAATTAGTCTATTTAGATGATGAGGAAAGATATAAAGGTTGGAAAGAAAAGTACGTTGGAAAGCACTTAATAGAATTAGATATTATTTTAGCCAACATTACAATTTTATAAAAAATAGGGAGCAATGAGCTTATCTCTCTTTAAAGAAAAGATGCAAGGTTAGCTGTAGCCTCATCAAAAAGTATAGCGAATCGATTAATTTTTCTTCGTTTAATTGGTCGATTGAGAAGGCATATTTTCAGGGACTAGTTTAGCCTATGGTGAAAAATACTGGTGGCATAGTAGAAAAAGCCAAACAAAAAACGAACCCGGGTGGAGCTTCGCTTTGCGGGGACACAAGATGTAGCTTAAAAGCTTAAGGCAATGGGGCGATGCGCATGAATGCTTGTGAGATTAATTAATCTAAACTAACGAAGGCAAACGGAAACTTACAGGACGAATCGTTATGAGTTTTCCCTCCTCTAATTTTAGCAAATTAGTATGTCTAAAATTAGAGGGGGGAAAATGGCATCGCCATTTCTTCTGGACGTTTGAGTTATTAGTTATAGTCATTATCTAATATGAACTTTAACAATACTCACAATGAATTTAAACATTGATTAATAGAAAGATTCATAAAACAAATAATGAGATAAGATTTCACAGAAATGAATCAAAGTTAGTTGTAAGTAGGATTAGAATCAGAGGAATAGGATGAGGAAGGATGGGTAGGATTAGAATCAATAGAATCAGAGGCATAGGGTGAGGAAGGAAAAGTAGGATTAGAATCAATAGAATCAGAGGAATAAGGAGAAGTAGGATTAAAATCAATAGAATCCGTATAGAAGAGTAGAAGTTGTCAACAAAGATAAAAATAGGCAAAAAATAAGAGAAAATAAAAAAAGATTAAAAAATTTTGCATTTGGATAATTTTTCACCGAGGAAAGGCAATTTTGTGTTGTATGATGAAATTAAGTTCGAAATATGCATATTTAAAACTTATAAGTTGAGAACGATAAAATATAAAAAAATAAGAAAAGAGGAAATGTAATGAAGAATACAAGAAAATTTTATGTCGTTAGAAAAGGTAGAAAGAAAGGAATATATTTTAGTTGGAGCGAATGTCAAAAACAAGTCCACGGTTACAGTGGAGCAGAGTTTAAGTCTTTTGATAATTATCCTGATGCACAAAAATATTTAGATGGTGGGGTTAAAATCATTCAGAATACAAAAGAATTAGAAGGACTCGTTGCGTACGTTGATGGTAGTTATAATGAAAAAACTATAGAAGCAGGGTTCGGCTGTGTGTTATTAGAGAAGAATGAGATAGTTGAAGAGTTATTAGGTTCTCTTGAATTGAATAGATCTGAAAACTCTAGAAACGTTGAAGGAGAATTACAAGCGGCAGTGGAGTCTGTTCAATGGGCAATAGAAAATAATTATGAAAAAATAACAATTGTCTATGATTACACTGGAATTGAAAAATGGGTCACAGGAGAGTGGAAGACAAGAAAGGCTTTAACAAGGAGTTATGCAGTAAAAATGATGGGTCTAAAAAAACTTATTTCAATAGACTTTGTCAAAGTCAAGTCTCATTCGGGAGAACAATATAATGAAAGGGCTGATTATTTAGCAAAAGAAGCAATAGGTTTAGCATAAAAAAATATAGTGATCTATAAAATTTATATCTAGCTGAGAATGATTTCTTAGCTAGACTTTTTTTATTTGGTTCAAAGCATGTTAACATCGAAGCGAAAAAGGAGTGTTAATATGCTACATTTTGCGATAGAAGAAAGAGCAAATTTAACAGGAGAGATTTCTAAAAATGCAATTGAGTCAAATTCATTCAACTTGAAAGATATGATAGAAATGCAAAATCTTTTCGAATATCATGATTATGATGATGAAGAAAAAATGGATGTTTATTATTTAGAACATGATAAATTGTTTTTAGTTTTACAAGAAGTGAAGCGCATGATTGAGCATGAGCATAAGCTTTACAAGAAGCTAGATTTAAGCTTTGAGGACTACTTTGATTTAACATACGGGTATGAGACACTTAAATTTTGGGAATTTCTCTGCAAGGTGGCTTTAAACGCGAAATTTGATTGGGGTAAATATACTGTAACAGTAAAAATAGAGATAATAGAGGGAATAGACTTCGATAATTTCGATAATATAGAAATCGATTGAAACAAATCTATGTTAGAAAGGGTAAGCATTTCATTTAGAAGTTTGTTACTATATCTATTAAATACATAATTTGTAAAATGAGAATTTGGAAGGAGTTTTTATATGAAGTGCAGAAAGTGTAGTCATGATTTAGCAGAAGATGCAAAATTTTGTAACAAGTGCGGTGCTGAAGTAAAAAAGCAGAAAAATCATTGTGAAAAATGTAATCATGAATTAAGAGAAGATGATGAGTTTTGTAAAAATTGCGGTGAGAAAGTACATAAAAAAGTAAACATTGAAAAAGAAAAGGACCAAATGGTTCAGAAAACATCGGAAGTACCAGCAACAACGAAGAAAAGCAAAAAGGGTTTAATAGGTTTAATTATGGGAGTTGTTGTTATCGCAGTTATTGTTTTAGTGGTAGTGAATATAAAGGATACAGATGATAATAAAGTGGTGGAAGAGGAAGAACCTAATAATGAGATCGAAGATTATTCAATCGAAGGGCTATCAGAGCATTACGGGATAGAGGAAGATCTATTGACGTATGAAGAAATGAGCGATGCAGTAAACCGAATTGAAGCTGATTATGCAGAAGATATCAAAGGATTAAATAATGAAGAAAAGTCTATGTATATTGAAGAGATAATTGAAGAAGAATATGGAGAATGGAACTCATTGGCGTATAGTGAGGGGTATTTAATTACAGAAGGTATGAGTGATAGTGATAAACAACAAGTAATTGCATCATTATTAGGGAATTTTACTTATAAAAATATAAGAAATCCTATAAATGGAGTATATCAGTTAAATGAAGTAGATAAAGCAACAACTTTATATGATTTGATAGGAAGAAGTAGTAGATTTGGAGATGACTTCGATGAAGAGGATGAAGAATACTTTATGATGGTTGGTAATACAGAAGGATATTATGATTTAAAAGGAATTAATTTAGGGTATCCTACATTTGAAGTAATCGAAGAAGATATGATTTATGGAAATGGAAAAGAAGATATATTAGTGAATGTAAATTTCACAACATTAATAAAAGAAGATATGACACCAGAAGAAATGAAAGAGTTAATTTTGAAGTCAATAGATTTAGATATAAATGGAAGTAGTGTAAAAGAGTATATACCAAATGTAGATGAGATGATAGAAGAAATTAATGATGAGTTTGAGGAGGAAGCAGAAGAAATATATCCACGAAACACATATCATGCACTGTTTGGCGTATTTTTACCAATAGAGGATGTTGTAGAAGGGTATAAAGGTGAAAGTATTAGTGAATTGGAAGAGGAGTTAAAGAACGGTGAATTAGGAGTGCCGAAAATTAATTTGGAAGGTCACGAAATAGAGTTCATTTATCCAGAGGAAGATAGTCCAGTTAATCCAGATAATGTAGAATAAATAAGGGGAAACCAGATATGGAAAAGAAAAAGATATTGATATTAGGGGTAGTAGTAGTATTTACTTTAGCAGTGTTTGGTTTTGGTATATATAAGATGGTATCAACACCAGCTGAGTATGAAGTTGTTTAGATCATATCCCGAATATAGTTATCTTTTTGGAGTAATAGATGAAAATGTCTATTACTCTTTTTTTTGCGAAAATATAAATTTACTCGATATATTTAAAACAAAATAATGAAGAAAAGCTTATTTAGATAGATTGTTTCAAGCTGAGTAGAAATGATGCAAAGCAAGAAACAAGGATAATGAGAATGATTGTATTAGATATTATCATTCTAATCGAAACAGCCAAAATCAAGAATTAGAAGAATATGAGAATTAGGAAATTGATATATTTTTATGAGTGAAAATACGAGTGAACTATTGTGAAGTAAGTAGTGAAGAACGAGTGAATAATGGAGTGAAGTTTGAGTGAAGATAAAAGAAAAAAGAGTGAAATCGTGAGTGAACTTTTCAGAAAAGAGCTTGAAAAGTGGAATTAAGTAATAAATAGTATACTTTTTTAGTAATTTAGAAAAATGATAGAGGTCTAGTGAAAAAGGATAAGAATGTTATTAGGGAAATAAGAATGATATGGAAATACATGAAAACAAATTTTAAAGAATTTTGAGTTTGGATAATAAAAGCCGAAGAAAGAGGAGAAAACGACGGTATACTTTATTATGAGTTGAAAATGATGAGGATTATTTTCAACTCAATATAATAAAAAGGAGTTGTTTTTTGATGGAGGCTTATATCAAAATGTCATTTGTGTTAGTCGTTTATTTTTATTTATTAGGTAAAGGGTGGAGTTATTTAGTAACAAGAACTTATCCGAAAATCTTCAAATTTATTAAAAAGGGAATGTCTGATAAAGAGGAGACAAGAGTCTCAGGGATGAGAGTGCTACTGAAACTACATTTCAATGATAGCTATATTTTTAAAGCATTTAATTTAGTGTTTATTATTACAATGCTAGTAATGATGTATGATTACGTAACAGTTACAAAATCTATGATTGCAACATTTGTTTATTTAGCAGCACATCTAATTTATTCGACAGTATATATGCTAATTCAATACATATCTATTAGTAATTTAGAGTGAAAACTGGAATGGAGATACGGTATTTTAATAGATAAAATTTAATAAAATAAAAGATAGAAAAAAAGGAATGACTGCAAAATTAGCAATCATTCCTTTTCTCTTACTTTGACTGAGTAAAAGTGATTATTTTTCAATTATATTATAGTACGAATAACATTTAAAATCTAGATAGTATTTGATTATTTATAAACTAATCCATATAATATAAAAGTTTTTAAGGTCAAGAAGTGTATTAATTACTGGATAAAATAAGAACAATACAGAAAGATGTAAGCAAAACGAAATTTCTTTTTAAAATAATAAGCGGTAATATTTACACCGAAAGTTAGGTTCTATCAATCTAACTTTGAGGGGACAAATTATACGGAGACTTTTTAATTATAAAGTATGAATAATTTGCTCAACATTTTTTTTAATTACTGACTTATGATAAGATATTTCTTTTTCGTAATTGCCTAAAATATACTGATATACGCTAAACATATGATAATTGCCAATATGTATGACCTGTATGTTTCTATCGTGCATTTCCTTTTTTATTTTATTCATTTTAAATCTAGATTTTGAAAGTTTTTCTTCTATATAAGAGATATAATGCGACTTTATTTTAATTGGACTGTTGCTGATACATTTAAGATCATACAGTAAGTTTTTAATAGCTGCATCTAAAAACAAAAATGAGTTAGCAATTTCTTCGTCAATCATATTCATTGTTACAATAACACTCCTAAGAACATTTGTTCTTATTATATAATTAAAAGCAAAAAAAGACTACCTAATTAATAGGTAGGTCATTTAAATCTAATCCTTCTATATCTTTACCTTCATTTAGGGTTTTAATAATACTATTCATTTCTTTTTTGTTCGCAGGATAAACAATATAGTTCTTAAAACCTTTAACTACTTTAAAAGCTTTGAGATCATTTCGATAGTCAATTGTATGTACTGTGTATGTTTTCCTATTCCAAATCATGTTCAATTTAAATCACCTCAACAACTATAATTCGACATAATTTGAGAAAGTCCTTTAATAATTTGTTTAAAAATGAGATTGATACGTTAAATGTCTTACTAGAATTACGTTATAATGATGTGAGAAGATGGAAATCAAAAGAAGCTGAGTCCACTAAGGACCTTACTTATCCATTTTAAATTAATGAAGATATTGATAAGACGGGATTCAACTGGACCTGCTATCCATAAACCCTAGCTTGATAAAACTCAAAACGTTAATACGATCCTATCAGATCAACGTTTGTAGGCGATTTGATGCAAATGTGGTGCAAATATCAAAATTTGTATATGAATTATCAGAGGTACTAGCAGAAATGCTAGTACCTTTTCTGTGCGTTAAATTTTCCTCAGTAGATAATAAAAGAGGTTTTATGAAAGCACGGAAATATGATACAGTGGACTTAAGTATAGTTTCAAAGGAATTTTATTGTTCAGTAAACGCGCCATATTGTTGTATAAGTGATGAAATACTGAATTTAAAACTTAGTTTATATGTGGTAAAATGTTTTAATCAAGTTTAGGAGGAATTAATTATGAAGTGTAATGAATGTAACAGGGTTCAATTAAA
>Ga0209487_1001915_pt1 | contig 17179 bp, 14 predicted proteins | sample Poulit2012_FD_187524 | JGI IMG/M metagenome (GOLD analysis project Ga0209487, IMG submission 187524) | Agricultural soil microbial communities from Georgia to study Nitrogen management - Poultry litter 2012 (SPAdes) (version 2) | ecosystem: Environmental > Terrestrial > Soil > Agricultural land...
CCATCGTTTCCACCGCCATTATCTGTCCGACGAATCCACTCGTTCCCATGCCTGCGCCTGCCGCATTGTTGTCCATAGGGAAAAACACTGTCATGATCGGCGCAATGATTGCACTCGAAAGCACAGGCGGCAGTATGATGAACGGATTCAGCAGAATATTTGGAATCTGGAGCATTGAAGTTCCCACACCGATGGAAATGAGACCTGAAGCTCCATTATCTTTATATCCTGTAACAGCCAGTCCGACCATGTGACAGCAACAGCCGATCACAGCTGCTCCGGCTGCCAGCCCGCTGATATCAAGCATTATGGCAAGAGCCGCACTTGATAAGGGAGCAGTAAGTGTGACGCCGAATACTACTGCCACCAGTATACCCATTATAAACGGTCTCTGCTCTGTGGCAAAGCCTATGAATTCGCCGATCCCGATCATAAAATCACCGATTGCAGGCCCCACAAATCTGGCGATGAGATAACCTGCGACAATCGTCAGAAACGGGGTCACGATGATGTCAATCTTCGTCCTGCCCGCATAGAGCCGGGCGATTTCTATCACTGCGATGCTTGTGATGTAGCTTCCGGCCACACCGCCCATATCATATGCTGCATGGCTTACAACCAGTGTGGAAAATATGACAAGTGGACCTGCTTTCAGTCCATAGGCGATGGCAGCACCGATCGCTGCACCTGTCAGTGCCATCGCCACAGCTCCAATCTCCCTCAGACCGTGAAGGTACGGAATATAAGTACCCGCCGTGTCAATGATGAGGCCGATAATCAGCGAAGAAAACAATCCCAGGGCCATAAAAGCCATGCCGTCTATAAACCATCTGCGAAGTAAGCGTCTCATGTGCACTACCGCCCTCTCAGCTCTTTCACTTTTTCAGAATCGATGCCCTTGATCAATTCTGTCAGCATCTTTTTGGCATGCAGGTAATCATTGTAATTTATGATTGAGTGACTGGTATGGATGTAGCGGGCACATATGCCGACTACGGCACTTATGACACCTTCTCCCGTAGTGTGAATGCTGCCTGCATCCGTGCCGCCCGGCGACTGGTAATATTGATGTTTGATATCGTTTCTTTCTGCAGTGTCAAGCAGATAGTCGCGCATCGGCTTAGACAGGATCATCGTCCTGTCCATGATCCGGATCAGCGTTCCTTCACCTATTTTACCAATATCATCATCTTTTCCGGCCATGTCATTTGCAGGAGAACAGTCCACCACAAACGCAATATCCGGCTTCACCATATTCGAGCTTGCCTTCGCCCCTCTCAGGCCCACTTCCTCCTGGACATTCGCCCCTATATATAGATCGCAATCCAGTTCAGCGTCTCTGAGCAGCTCAAGTACTTCGATTGCAATCAGGCATCCGTAGCGGTTGTCCCATGCTTTTGCCAACAGCTTATCAGTCCCTTCAAGCACCTCGAAATCCACATCCGGAACAACAGAATCGCCGGGACGTATCCCCATCTCTTCCAGCTCCTCCATGGAATCTGCGCCGACATCAAGCAGCATGTCCTTGATGTCCGTTTTGCCGTCTTTCTCCCCTTTTCTGAAATGCACAGGTACACTGCCGATGATTCCCGTAATCTCGTTGTCCTCCGACGTGCGGACCTTGAATTTATGGCTGAGCATGACATCAGTCGACCATCCGCCGAGCGGTGTGAATTTGATCATACCATTCTTGGTGAGCTGGGTGATCATGAAGCCGACCTCATCCATATGTGCTGCCACCATCACCTTCGGCGCATTTTCCCTGCCGGATTTCTTTACGGCGAAAATACCGCCAAGTCCATCAGTGATGATTTCATCGGCATATTTACCGAGTTCCGAACGCATGTATGCCTGAACTTTGTCTTCAAATCCCGGAGCGCCGTGAAGTTCGGTCAATGTTTTCATTCTTTTTAAAGTTTTATCGCCAAGTTTCATTGTAATTCCCCTTTAAAATTCTATTTTTTCCGGTCTCTGTGTTAAACTGACTCTGATGGGAGGGTTCAATACATGTCAAAATACATTAAGATTCTAACAGCAATTTTTGTGCTTACTGTACCGGTGCTCATATGGTTCAGAAAACACCAGCCGATACATCCCCAGAAAATTATCCAACAGCTTCACACGCAGTTTGAGAACATCTCATTCATTTCAATAGACTACACGACCAGCACAAGGAAGCTCCTCGGAATAAACTGTGAAGTCTATACAGGTGTGCTGCATATCAGGAAGGATGATGCCACAGAAAGGTATCAGTTCATCGCCGATGCCTTCACCGGAGAGATCATGGAGACTACTGCTTTGTAATTCCCATGATTTCTTCAAACGTTTCACGGATACGGTCGAGACCGATGAGTAAGCGGTCCCTGCTGGTAGCCACGTTGAAACGGAAATGCCCATTCTTTTTCACATCATATATTTTTCCCGGTGATACAGCAATTCCTCCGATTTCAACAAGTGCTTTATGTACTGTATCATCATCCAGTCCGGATTCTTCAAAACTGATCCATGCAAGATATGTCGCATCCGGTTTTTTGAAAGACAGCCACCCGGACATATGCTCCTCTATATAGTCCTCGATCAGCTGGAAGTTTTCCGCCAGATGTCTGTTCAGCTCGTCCACCCACTCACCGCATTCATTATACGCGGCTTCGATTGCCGCCAGGGCAAGTGAATTCGCAGCGCCTACTCCATATTTGGATCCGATGGTCTGATTCAGTTTTTTGCGGAAGACTGCATCTCTTGAGATAAAGTAGGAATGCGGGATACTTGCCAGGTTGAACGTTTTTCCCAGACCGGTTGTCACAAGGATCCTATCTCCTTCTTCCATCAGTTCAACCATCGAAACAAATGTGCTCTTCGGTCTGACAAAATCCATGTGTATCTCATCACTTATCAGGAAAACACCGTTGGCCATGCAGATTTCACGGATTTTACGCAATTCATCCTCCGTCCATACTTTTCCTGTCGGATTATGCGGATTGCAGTGGATATAGACTTTTACATCATCCCTTTTACACAATGTTTCAAAATGATCGAAATCAAACGTGTAGCCATTTTCATCTTCTATGAATGGACAGTCCACAATTTTCCGCTCATTACCCTTCAGCTGACCAATGAAGGCATTGTAGCTTGGTGTCGTAAGGATCACCCCATCCCCTTTTGCGGAATGCTGTCTGACGACTTCCCCAACCGTGAAGAGCACAGACGGTGCATAGGAAATCTCCTCGTCCCGGAGTTCTATATCGAAACGGGATTTCCACCAATGTTTTACCGCGCCGTAAAATACCGGATTCTGCCATATAGTATAGCCGAAGATACGGTTGTCGATCCTTTGCTTCATCGCATCGGCAATCGGCTCCGCAATTTCAATATCCATGTCCGCAATCCAGAAAGGTTCCAGACCCTTTCTTCCGAACAGCGCATCAGTCCCCTCGTACTGGACACTGTATGTACCCTCTCGTGAGATATTTTTATTAAAATCGAATTTATCCAAAAAATCTCCTCCAAACATATTGAATGCTGCATATCATTTCTCTATCATTTTATCATTCATTACTGAATAATACACGGCATTAAAAAAAGCACCTTCAGAAAGATGCCTTTATTCTGTATATTAAATTTCCTTTTGCTGAAAATTTCTCTTCATATTCCGTCCTGATGTTATCCTCCGGCTCCGTCTCGTGGAGGTCCAGTATCACTTCATGGAAATCCATTCCGAACCGGTTCAGGCTGATCAGGCTGTACTCGAACAGCCCGCGGTTATCAGTCTTGAAATGGAGCTCGCCGTCAGGTTTCATAATCTGTCTGTACTGATCCAGGAAGGAACGGAAAGTCAACCGTCGTTTCTCATGGCGTTTCTTCGGCCATGGATCAGAAAAATTAAGATATATACGGTCCACTTCACCTTCACTGAAATACTCTTTGATCGTGTTTGCATCAAGTAGCACAAGACGCACATTGGCAAGCTCCAGCTCCTGCACCTTTTCAAGCACTCGGATCATCACATTCTTATCCAGTTCGATTCCCACATAATTTATATCCGGATTCCGCTTCGCAAGTTCGGTGATGAATGTTCCCATTCCTGTACCGATTTCAATATGGAGCGGCTGCTTTGTTTCAAAGAATTCATCTATTCTGCCTGCGTATCCAGATTCAACATCAACGATATCATCATTCGACGACAGAAAATCCATCGCCCATGGTTTGTTTCGCATTCTCATCGGCCATTCCCCACCTGAAAATAATTATTCATATGATTTAAATAAAACGATTCCTATTAATAATCCTGTTGAGGAATAGAATCCAGTCGTTCATATCTTTAAACCTTTTGTGATCCTCATACCACTGGATCATTGTAATTGCCTGTACCAGGGTATACCACTTCATACGCTTGAGCAGATCACGATCGAGCGGCTTTCCGTAATCCGCGAGCCACTCTTTCCATCTTCCGCTGTCCACATAAGTATAAAGCAGCATCCCAAGGTCTATGGCGGGGTCTGCAATCATTGCACCTTCCCAGTCCACCAGAAAAAGCTCATCCTGATCGGACAGGAGCCAGTTGTTATGGTTTACATCTCCATGACATACTGTGCAGAATTGTTCATCAATCTTCGGCATCTCATTTTCCAGGTACTGGATAGCTGCACGAACAGTATGATGAGCATTCACTTTCGGTGAAAGTGATGATTGTATCTTGTTCAATAACAAGTCCGGCAGCATGGGCTTCATGCCCAGCTTTTTGAGCATTGTCAGAAGAGGTCCTGATGTATGGATTTTTTTCATCAATGATGCCACTCTCTCCGAACACATCTCATCACGGTTCAGCTCCCGGCCATTTTTCCAATGTTGTGCTGTCACTACTTCACCGGTCTCTATTCTTTTCGTCCAGACCAGCTTAGGTACGATACCTTCAGCTGACAACGCCGCAAGGAAAGGGCTGGCATTGCGTTTCAGGAACAGCTTCCTGCCATCCTGCTCCGCCTTGTAGGCTTCGCCGGATGCTCCACCAACAGGGTCGAGTGTCCAGCCGAGCTGATAGAAATGCTCCAAATTCTACACCTCTTTTCATCGTCAAAGAAAAAAGCGCTAAATACTCAAGGAATAAGATAGCGCCAGTTTCTGTTCGTGTCATAAATTTTATAGGGTTTCAAAGTTTATTTCAAGGACTATTATTACGTCCGGTTTTGACAACACGGTGTCACCGGTCGGTAAAACCATATACTGTAAGCCTTTGAGCTCCCTGAAAATTAAAAGGGTAATATTTCAGGTTAACATTATTTAACCAGGTTTAATTTGTGAATGTTTGCATCAAACACTTCCTGGATACTTTTTGTAATCATTCCTCTTTGTCCGTTTCCGATAACCGTATCATCCACCTTGACGACCGGCGTGACTTCCTGGGTGGTGCTCGTGATGATTGCTTCATCTGCATCCAGCAGTTCTTCCACACTAAAACCGGCTTCTTCAACGGGGACATCCAGCTCTCCTGCAATCCTCAGCACTTCCTGCCTTGTGATACCGTTCAGGATGAGATTGTCTGCCGGATGGGTTTTCAATATACCATTTCTTACGATGAAGACATTTGTCGACGAGCCTTCCGTCACCACTCCGTCCCTGTGCATTACTGTTTCATGGGCTCCGGCTTTCACAGCCCGCTCCTTCTCCATGACATTCGCCAGCAGGTTCAGACTCTTCACATGACACTTGAGCCATCTGTAGTCTTCACTTGTGATGACGTGTACTCCGTTCTCAGACTGTCTGTACGGACGCCTGGCCTCATTGATGTAGGCCAGAACGACCGGCTTCACATCAACAGGATAGGCATGGCTCCGGTTCTGGATCCCTCTTGAAACCTGGATGTACAATGCTCCGTTCTCAATAGTGTTCCTTGCTTTCAATTCCGTTACAATATCCAGCAGCTCAGTGCGCTCCACACCTTCGATCTCGATTTCCGACATACTGTTCATAAGTCGGTCCAGGTGGCCGTCGAGCGTAAAGAACTCACCGTCATAATACCTGATGACTTCATAAACCCCGTCTCCGAAATAAAATGCGCGGTCCTGATACATGACTCTCAGTTCTTCATCTTCCTTGAATTCACCATTATAAAAACTAATTTTCATCCATCTCACCCTTTATACAGATTCTGTGCAGCGCTTCAAGATATATTTCGGTGGTCAGCAGCAGTTCATCCACTTTCATACGTTCATTTTTCTGATGCATCGTATCCGCAGTATCCTTGAACATTGCACCAAAGGCAACGCCCTTTTCCAGTGTTCTGGCATAAGTTCCGCCGCCGATTGTAAACGGTTCAGAATCATCATTAACATGATTGCGGTAGGAATCAAGCAGCACCTCTACCAAAGGATCACGCTTATCGACATAATGAGGTTCCTGGTGCGTGACATCTTCAATGATGAAACCATCTGGATGGATGGCTTTTTCAAGTTTTTTAATACCTTTTTCAAAATCCAGTCCTTCAGGGTATCTGAGGTTGATACCGAAAATGCCGCCGTCGACCTCCGTATAATTGATCATGCCGGTATTTACCGTCGTATTCCCAAGCTCATCGTGGGAATGGTCCATGCCGAATTTAGCGCCGTCAGCGTTATCCGTGATCCTTGATTCAGCAAAGTCCACAAAAGCAGTCGCATTATTGTCCAGATCGAGGTCACCCAGGAATTTGAGCAGGATGAATCCGGCATTCACGCCCGCCTCCGGTGTGGATCCATGGGCACTTTGCCCTGTTATAGAAAGCTTCAAAAAACCGTTGTCTATCTCATATTCACCATCGATATCATCGCGTCTCAGGAAGTCTTCGAAAGACTGTATCACTTCACTCATGTTCTGAAGCACTTTAAGTTTGGCCTCAGCCGCTTCAGGCACCATGTTATACCTTTCGCCCGAAATCAGGACTTTGAGCTCTATGTTGGGTTCTTCATCATCCAGGGATGTCTGCTTCTGGATGATATTGAATGTCGTAATTCCTTTTTCACCGTGGATGAGAGGAAATGCCGCATCCGGCGCAAAGCCTGCATCCGGCATTTCCTCTGATTTGAAATAGGCGTCAGTACACTGCCAGTCCGACTCTTCATCCGTCCCGATTATCAGGCGGGTACGGTATTTGAAATCCAGCCCCTCGGCGGCCAGGATTTTCATAGCATAGTAGGCAGCCATCGTCGGCCCCTTGTCATCCTGCACACCCCTCGCTCTGATGATGCCATCTTCGAGCACGGGTTTGAATGGATCTGTATCCCATCCACTGCCCGGGGGCACAACATCGACGTGCCCAAGGATGCCGAAAAGCTTTTCTCCCTGTCCGAGTTCCAGATGCCCTGCCAGGTTATCAATTTTTTTCCCGGTCATGCCGTCACGCTCTCCGAGGGAAATCATGTAATCCAGTGCCGCTTTCGGACCGTGACCGACAGGTGCGTTCCTGTCTGTTTCCCCCCTGACACTTTCTATCTCCAGCAGGCCGAATAAATCTTTGATCAGATCATCCCTGTACCTGCTGACCAAACCTTTATAATCCATGATCTCTCCCCCAGTGCTTATGTAGCGTAACCTTATTTTTCAATGATATATAAAGTTATGGACAAAAACAAGGAAACAGCGAAATTAATCACCGTTTCCCCGTCTTTTGCAAAAGTTATTTTTTATCGTTTTCTTCATCGGTCACCACATGAATATTATGGCTGTCATCCTTGTCGCCTTTGTCATCGACGACTTCGGCATTTCCAGGCGTCTCCTTATTGAGACCGCCGTGTGAAACTGCATCCTGAAGTTCTTCTTCCGGATGGATGCCGCCTTCTGACACCCATTCCTCGTTCATCTGTTCAGTGGTCAGCTGGCCTTCCGAGTCCATTCTGTCAGGCTTGGTGAAATGACCTTCACTGTCATCTACGCTGCTTGCGCCCTGGACAGAAGATATTTTACTGTTGTCGTTGCCCTCTTCGGCATAATCATTCGCAGCTTCCCTGGAACCGCCCTTTCCAGCATTCATTTTTGATTTTGCTTTCTGCTGTGCTTCCTGGGCATAGGCTTTGGGATCTTGTTTGGCCCTTTCGACTTCGCTTTTCGCTTTTTCCTGCACATTCTGTGCATAACCTTTAGGGTCATCCTTCACTTTCTCAAATTCCTGCTTTGCTTTTTCCTGATACGGTGCCGTCTGTTCATTGAATTTGTTCTGCACATCCTGGGCGTAGCCTTTTGGGTCTTCTTTCACCTTGTTATATTCATTGACGACTGCGTCCCTGTTTTCTTTCTTTGATAATTGTTTTGCTGCAACTGCAAGACCGAGCATAGCTGCAACTTTCAATAGAGTTCCTGATTTTCTGGCCATATTCAAAACACCTCTTATATTTTATTTGTACTGTGTTTAATCTATGATAAATATTTACCCGTTCGGATAAGCCTTAAACTTATTTTTTCAGATCATCAACCTCTTCTGTCGTAAGCCTGCGCCAGCTGCCTTCCGCAAGCTCTTCATCCAGTGTGAGCGTTGCAAATCCGACCCGCCTGAGGCCAGTCACCCGGTTTTCCAGATAACCGAACATCCTTTTGACCTGATGGTACTTCCCTTCGGTTATTGTCAGTTTCACCCTCCTGGCGGATAATTTCTCCGCCTCGGCAGGAGCAGTTGTAAAATCCTTCAGCGGAATTCCCTGTTCGAGCTTCTGGATTTCTGGATCTGATACATCTTTTTCAAGATCTGCAATATACGTCTTGCCTATCTTTTTCCGGGGACTGAGCAGTTCATGTGCGAGCTGGCCGTCATCAGTGATGAACAAAAGGCCCGTGGTATCCTTGTCCAGTCTCCCCACCGGGAACATATCTTTTTTCTGAGGATGGTCAATGATGTCCATCACCGTCGCTGTCCGCCCCGCTTCAGTGGACGAAATGACGCCGCCGGGTTTGTTCAGCATGATATAGATGCCCCGCTCCAGCAGGACCTCCATACCGTTCATAAGAATCTCCTCTTCTCCGGTGACTTCGGTTTTTGCATCCTTTACCATCTTTCCATCGACTGTCACTCCACCTTTTTTCAGAACCGCCTTTACATCCTTGCGGCTGCCTGCACCGGAATTTGAAAGATATTTATCCAGTCTCATATTAAAGCACCTTCAGTTTCTTCCTGATTTTGTCAGCTCTTGAGCCGAGTATTTCATCCGCGAGCCCCGATCTGAAGGAAATGATCATATAGACAAGTGCGCCGAGCGGCACTGCCACTGCAAGAACAATGACTGAGTTCAGCTTCTCGCCGATATCAAGATTCAATATGAAAACATAATAGATGATTTCGACAACGAGCAGCATCACCAGGCTGTAGAGCCCGATTTCTGCAAGCGGCCTTAATAGCGGTCTGAAGTGGAACTTGCCGTATTTCCTGATGATGACGAAGTTGATCAGCACGCCGATTGACAGGGCGATGCCGGTCCCCATCACTGCACCGACTGTCTGGAACTGCATGATCAGCGGAATGTTGATTGCCGCTTTTATCGCCAGCATGCCCAATACGACATAAAGGGTCAGATTCTGCTTATCGATGCCCTGCACGATTGAACATGTGACTGAGAACAGTGAAATGACCACACTGACCGGTGCATAGAACAGCAATATCTTTATGCCCATCTCATTATAGCTGTAGAACGACGTATAAAGCGGTGCTGACAGAATCATCATTCCGACTGCTGCGGGTATCGCGAAGAATAGCAGCATGAGGATCATCATTCTGATCTGATGGTGCACATCATCCATCCTGCCTTTATGGAAGTTTTTCGTGATGAAAGGCAGAATCGTGATTGCAAACGCAGATGCAAATGCCGTGGGAATCATGACGAGCTTGTGCGTGGTCAGGTTCAGCATGCCGAACCATGCATCATGATACTCTTCCGGCACGCCACCCATCGCAAGGCCGTTGTTGTGAGTCAGCTGATCGATGAACATCGTGAGGGGGATGCTGATACCCACGATGATGAACGGAATACCATAACGGACGATTTCAGAATACATCTCCCTGTAAGAAAAATCATAATCCGTAGTATCCGCATCGACCATTCTCTGGATGTGCGGTTTCCTCTTCCTCCAGAAGTACCACAGTGTCGCAAGTGAACCGAGTCCTCCTATGAATGCTGCGAATACAGCCACTTCGTTCGCTGTCTGCACTGTTCCGTCAAGCATGTAGATGACAACAAATGAACCGCCGAGCAGAAAAAGTATGCGGAGTATCTGCTCGATTACAGAAGATGCACTCGTCGGTCCAAATGATTCGAAACCCTGGAATATGCCGCGCCATGTTGCCATGAACGGCACGATGATCACAGCTATGGCTACGACACGGATGATGCCCGTGATATCTTCTGTACTCCATCTGTGTTCACCTTCCCCAGAGGCGACCATCTGCATTTCAGCAATGAACGGAGCCGCAAAGTAAAGGGCGATAAAAGCAATGAATCCCGAGGACATCATCACTATGAGACTTGAACGGTACAGCTTCTGACTGGTGGCATATGCCCCGAGTGCATTGTACTTGGCCACATATTTTGAAACCGCCCCGGGCACACCTGCCGCTGCAATAGACAGCATGATGGTATAAGGAGTGTACGCGTATCCGTACAGGGCAAGATTTTCCTCACCGCCCATGATACTGTAGAATGGTATAAGGTAGAGCATACCAAGCACTTTAGTGATTACTGTGGCAATCGTCAGCAGGAACGTGCCCCTCACTAATTTATTTGAATCAGACATTTAACATCCCTCTTACATTTAGAATAATATTCATTATAATCGAAAGTATTTAAGTTTCAAACCAAAAGGAGAGTTCCCAATGTACCATACCATAATAGTCGGCGCCGGTGTCAGCGGTCTGATGGCGGCGAACGCCGCTTCACGGAATGACCGCAGAGTGCTGCTCATAGAGAAGAATAAAAATCCGGGCCGCAAACTGCTGATATCCGGCGGCGGCAGGTGCAATGTCACCAACAGACTTCCATATGAGGAGATCATAAGACACCTACCCGGCAACGGCAAATTCCTCTATGGGCCATTTTCCACATTTGACAACGAAAGCATCATCAGATTTGTGGAGTCAGCCGGTGTCCCGCTCAAGGAGGAAGATCACGGCAGGATGTTCCCGGTATCAGACAAAGCAAAAGATGTACTCGATGTATTCACAGAAGTTCTGGAGCAGAATAATGTGGAGGTACGATTCAATACTGTAGTCAGTGAGCTGCTTTCCAAAGACGGCAGTGTCACCGGCGTCAGACTTGTGGACGGTACTGAACTCTCGGCCGGTAATGTAATCATTACAACCGGCGGCAGAAGTGTGCCCCATACCGGTTCCACCGGCGACGGCCACAGGTTCGCCCGTTCACTCGGACACACTGTCACGGAGCTTTTCCCGACTGAAGTGCCGATACTGTCCGGTGAACCGTTCATAAAGGAGGGAGATTTGAAAGGGCTCAGCCTGGATGATGTCGCACTGTCAGTATTGAAGAAAAACGGAAAACCGCGGATTACGCATCAAATGGACATGATATTCACACATTTTGGAATTAGCGGTCCGGCAGCCCTCAGATGCAGCCAGTTCGTATACAAGGAACAAAAGTCACAGAAGAGAAAAGAAATAGGCGTGTCGATAGATTTCTATCCCGGCCTCAGTCCCGGCGAACTGAAAGACAGGCTCACCGGAGAAATCGTCGGAAACAAGGACAGATCCATCAAAAACATTCTGAAGGGGCAGCTTCAGGAACGGCTTGCAGTGTTCATGCTCAAGCACCTGGACATCGACGGCGGGATCAGCGGACACCACGTCAGTTCACGGAATCTCGATTCGATCATCAATTTTCTCAAAAACTTCACTTTCAGCGTCAACGGTACACAATCCATAGAAAAAGCTTTCGTCACAGGCGGCGGTGTCAGCCTGAAGGAGATCACCCCGCAGACGATGGAAAGCCGGCTGGTTGAAGGGCTTTATTTTGCGGGGGAAGTGCTCGATATCCACGGCTACACCGGGGGCTACAATATTACAAGCGCTTTAGTCACAGGCTATGTCGCCGGCAACAGCGCAAACGGCCGGATAACCTAGGTTATCCGGCCGTTTTTCCGTATCAGCATAATTTAATTCGCCACTATGTTTACCAGTTTGCCCGGAACAACGATGACCTTTCTGATCGTCTTGTCATGAATGACTTCCTGTACTTTATCGGATTCGATTGCGATGCGTTCAAGATCCTCTTTTCCGGCATCAGTCGGTACATTCATTTTTTCCTTCACTTTGCCGTTGACCTGTACGACGATTTCAACTTCCGGCTCCACGACTTTGCTTTCGTCGAATACCGGCCATGCTTCATACGTAATCGTTTCTGCATTTCCAAGCCTGTGCCAGAGTTCTTCTGCCAGATGCGGTGTTATCGGAGAGAGCATTTTAATGAAGCCCTCGATGTATCCACGGCCCAGCTTCTCCTGCCTGTAGCATTCATTGATGAATACCATGAGTTGTGAAATTGCCGTGTTGAAACCAAGCGTCTCATAGTCGCTTGTAACCTTCCTGATTGTTTCGTGATATACCTTATCAAGTGCAGGCGTCTCCTCGTCCACGACAACCTCCCTCACGGAACCGTCCTCATCGATGAGCAGGCGCCATATACGGTCCAGGAACCGGCGAGCGCCGTCAAGTCCGTTTTCACTCCATGCCACAGAAGCATCAAGCGGCCCCATGAACATTTCATAGAGTCTCAGAGTATCCGCACCATGTGAATAGACGATGTCGTCCGGATTGATGACATTACCTTTTGATTTGCTCATCTTTTCATTGCCTTCGCCGAGGATCATGCCCTGATTATAGAGTTTCTGGAACGGCTCTTTCGTATGGACGACACCAATATCGTAAAGGACCTTATGCCAGAACCTTGCATAGAGAAGATGCAGCACTGCGTGCTCTGCGCCGCCGATATAAAGATCCACAGGCAGCCAGTGTTCCAGCTTCTCCCTGGATGCCAGCTCCTCGGTATTATGTGGATCGATGTACCTCAGATAATACCAGCAGCTGCCCGCCCACTGGGGCATGGTGTTCGTTTCCCTGCGGCCTTTCACACCATCCTCACGTGTCACACTGACCCATTCTTCATTGGTCGCAAGTGGTGATTCACCGGTTCCGGAAGGTTTGATCTGGTCCATGACAGGCAGAGTCAGTGGCAGCTCACTCTCGTCCACTGTGCTCATTGTGCCGTCTTCCCAGTGGATGACAGGGATTGGTTCTCCCCAGTAACGCTGGCGTGAAAACAGCCAGTCGCGGAGTTTGTAGGTCGTCTCTTTTTTGCCGAACCCTTTCTCTTCAAGAATTTCAATTGCCTTGCTGATCGCCTCATCTTTTCCGAGTCCATTGAGTTCACCGGAATTGATATGGCTGCCTTCACCTGTATAGGCCTCTTTCTCAACATCTCCGCCTTCGACGACTTCCACGATCGGCAGATCGAACGTTTTGGCGAATTCATAGTCCCGCTCATCGTGCGCCGGAACTGCCATGATGGCACCGGAACCGTATGATGCAAGCACATAGTCGGCAATCCATACAGGAATGTTTTCACCGGTGAACGGATTAACAGCGTAGGCGCCTGTGAAAGTACCTGTTTTGACCTTTGCAAGATCCGTACGCTCAAGGTCGCTTTTGCGTGCGGCCCGCTCCTGATAGTCCGCCACGCTCTCTCTGTGCGCATCGGTCGTGATCCTGTCGATCAGTTCATGCTCAGGCGACAGTACTGCATATGTCGCACCGTACACCGTATCCGGCCGTGTGGTGAACACACTGAATGATTCATCATGCCCATCAATCTCAAACCTGATATCGGCCCCCTCGGATTTACCGATCCAGTTGCGCTGCATATCCTTGAGTGATTCCGGCCAGTCCAGGTCATCAAGGTCTTCGAGCAGGCGGTCAGCGTATTCAGTGATTCTGAGTACCCACTGGCGCATCGGCTTTCTCACTACCGGATGTCCGCCACGCTCGGACAGCCCGTCGATCACCTCTTCGTTTGCCAGCACAGTGCCAAGTGCCTCGCACCAGTTGACAGGCACTTCATCCACATAGGCAAGTCCTTTATTGTACAGCTGTATGAATATCCACTGTGTCCATTTATAATACTGTGGATCCGTTGTATTTATCTCTCGGTCCCAGTCATAGCTGAAACCGAGTTCCTTGATCTGACGGCGGAAATTATTGATATTCATCTGACTGAATTCCGTGATGTCATTACCTGTATCGATCGCATACTGTTCTGCAGGCAGGCCGAACGCATCCCATCCCATCGGATGGAGTACATTATACCCCTGCATACGTTTCATGCGCGAGATGATATCTGTTGCGGTATATCCTTCCGGATGGCCCACATGGAGACCGGCGCCCGATGGATACGGAAACATGTCCAGAGCGTAGAATTTCTTTTTGTCCAGTTCATCCTCCGTCCTGAAAATCTTTTCTGTTTCCCAGTGGTGCTGCCATTTTCTCTCAATTTCCTTATGATTGAACGTCATACAAATTCCTCCCTGTATATAAAAAATCCCATGCCTGTATAAGGCATGGGACGATCGTATAATCTATACAACCGCGGTACCACCCGCATTCACTCGTCAGTGCAGCTTAATTTTTTATGAGATTAGATTAACATCGGACGAGTTCACATGCATCCACTGCCGGCTTCCACCATACGCGGCTCTCTTGTAATGGAACGTATACTACTACTTCCGATACTTATAAATATAAGATATATCCATAAAATTAGCAAGATGTATATTTCGGAACATGAAATGATTCTGCCGGGTCACCTTCTTTCAAGATCCAGCAGCCTCTCTTTTTTCTCGACTCCCCCCGTATAGCCTCCGAGTGAGCCATCATGGGCAATCACCCGATGGCACGGCACAATGATTGAAACCGGATTTTTCCCGTTCGCATTTGCCACTGCACGGGAGTAGGTCGGTCCTCCGCAGTCTTCAGCCAGCATCTTGTAGCTGATTGTTTCACCGTACGGGATTTCATACAGCCGTTTCCATACCTTCTGCTGGAACGGCGTCCCTCTATGGGACAGATTGAGCGGTATATCAAAACGCTGCCTGTCACCTGCAAAGTACTCCCGGAGCTCCCTGACACACTGATCGAGGATTTCGTTGGAAGCATTACCGGCACTGACATCATCCGTGTAATCCACACCGACTATACAGCCGTCCTGTTCAGCAATCTTCAGATATCCGACAGGAGTTTCCATAAAATGTTCATTGGTCATATTAATCATTCCTTATATGTGATATTGAACCCTTTTTCATACCGTCTCCTCACAGCATGGAGAAACAGCAGGGATAATACTCCCGCTGAAACAGCGAGCACGGCGAGTATGATTACTATCAGTGGGTGATCGAGCCCTCCGTCCCCTCCCGCAAATAATATCGGGATGAAACCGGCTGCGATCAGGAGCACACCCATGATTACAGACAGTATGACATTGGTCGCCGTATCGAGCCTTTTTGCAGGATTCTTCCTGTTCACCACCGGCTGCACACTTCCGGCAAACATCCCGGCCGGTATGACGGCAAGTGACACCAGGATGATGAACACAGAGGAATAAAGGAATGCAGCCGTACTCACAGGCAGAATAAGCCGGACGATGGCACCCGCCAGCAAATATACAGGTGTGATCGTCATTATGTTGAACAGATATTTCGCCCTCACAAGATCAGCCGGTTTTACCGGCATTATCTTCAGAAACTCAAAATGTGCTGCATCCCGCGCCGTATTATAGGCGCCTGCAAAAAGGGATATGACGACCGTTCCGGCAACAGATACAGCAATCATCCGTGCATCATGCATACTGCCGTCCCCTTCAATAGCGGCGGCCGGATTTGTGTACATGATGAAAACCATGACACCCGGAAGAAGATACTGGGGCAGAAGCACCGCCCATTCCTTGAAATCACGCAGAGTCATCCGCATGTCCTTCTGCACGAGAGCTCTTACGGGTGACGAGGCGTCAGATGAAGCGTTCCTATTCCGGCTTTTCACCGACTGCTCCCCCGCCCATCCGGATTTGAATGCATGAACCACGAATGAACGGAGCAGGAGCACGAGTGCGGCGGCAAGCGCAGCTGAAATCACGATGCCTGCCAGAGCGCCGGCAGTATTGAAATTGTAAAGGAAACCGCTGTACAGGAAGGATGCATCCGGCAGATTTCCTGAAATGTCCTGTACAGAAGAGCCGCCGACAAGGAGCACACCATATACCAGCACGAATGAAATGCCACCCAGAAATGTGAGGACTTCACTGACTTTATTGGCAGGGAGTACTTTTGTCACGGCAAAAACCAGACCATAGGCAAGCGACATGGCAAGGATGCTGAGAAAGAGGGAGTAGAATATATGAGTCACTGCCAGAAGCCACTGGCCCTCCCTTATTGAGAACAGTACTCCGGTGATGATGCCGAGTACCCCCATGATCAGTGCCGTATTAATCAGCCACTGCCTGATGAACTTTGCCGCAAAGAGGGCTGCAGGAGAAATTGGAAATGTCAGATAGAGCTGTATGTTCCGGTCCATGAACATCTCTTTGATGATCGAATTCACCGCAAGCAGTGTCAGAACCAGGACAGCCGCCAGTGACATCAGGAGTATGATCCCGCCAAGACTCTCCTCCCCTGCCCCCAGTATTATTATGGAAAGCATCGACACGGCGCTCGGCAGGATGAACAGGGCGATGACCGCCGCAAGCAGTCCGTAGACAATTTTTTTTGAGTCGCTGAGCGCTTTCATAAAATTGATCACAGAACGCATCTCCACTCCCAGGATAGATCTGATCATAGGTTTCTGTCCCCCTCCGTCAGTTCAAGGAAGACATCTTCCAGGCTGGCATCCGGTTTACCCGCCGCCGCCCTCAGTTCTTCGAGTGTGCCGGAATTTTGGGCAACTCCTTTGTAGATGATCAGTATCCTGTCCGCAAGCTCTTCGGCCAGGCTCAGGGTGTGGGTCGTCAAAAATACGGTATGACCTGCTGCCGTAAATTCCTTCAGGTAATTTTTCAGGTTCCTGTTGCTTTTCGGGTCAAGACCGACGGACGGTTCATCCAGGAACACGATATCCGGATGATGCATCAGTGCCCCTATGATTACCAGCTTCTGTCTCATCCCGTGGGAATAGTTT
>Ga0209487_1001916_pt1 | contig 17179 bp, 15 predicted proteins | sample Poulit2012_FD_187524 | JGI IMG/M metagenome (GOLD analysis project Ga0209487, IMG submission 187524) | Agricultural soil microbial communities from Georgia to study Nitrogen management - Poultry litter 2012 (SPAdes) (version 2) | ecosystem: Environmental > Terrestrial > Soil > Agricultural land...
TAAAGCTGATTATGTCATAGTGATCGTCCATGGCGGTCATGAATATTACAACCTTCCCAGCCCTCGCATGCAAAAGCAATATCGTTTTTATGCGGATCAGGGAGCAGATTTAGTGGTGGGGCATCATACCCATTGTATCAGCGGCCACGAAACTTATAATGGAGTGCCGATTTTCTATAGCTTGGGCAATTTTCTTTTTACAAAAAACAGTATCCGTGATGAATGGTACACCGGTTTGGTGGTGGAGGTGGAAATAACAGATAGCGGACTGCATACTCAGCTTCATCCGGTACGGCAACAAAAAGAGACTTTTGCTTTGGATTTGCTTACCGGGGATGAAAAGAGGGATATTCAAAAAAGGATTGAGAGATATAATGATATTATAGCGGATGAATCGAAACTGAAGGAAGCATGGAGTCAATATGCAGAAGAGTCAATGGATCAATACCTGACCTACTGGTCTCCGCTCTCCTTCCTCCCGGGAAGATACGTCAAAGCTATCTTGCGAAGGCTTGGCCTCAACGGGATCAACAAAAAAGGCCTTGCCCTCTATCTGAATCTCATGCGGTGTGAGGCGCATCGTGACCTGTCACAGGAAGCGATAAAAAACCATCTGACAAAATAGGATCCATTCTTTTTTGGAAATTCCCAATAAGCCATTATTATTGAGGATCAAATCTGCGTTTCAAACGTTGTATAACTGAATGTAAAACGTATTATCTAAATAAAGTTGATCATCAGAAAATCACCCCGTCATGAATATTGTTGATAATATAACGCTGTCACCAGATAACTGGCAACGAACGGAGCCGCAAGAGCATCAATATACCCCGGACATGCTCATTGATGCTTATATCAAAGGAAAAGAGGAAGCCATCCATCTGGAAAAACAAGAGATCTACCGTCAGTTGGAACACAATATGGATAGGGCGGGAAAAGCCACGGCCTTACTCTTATCCAGGATGAAAGAACTGGGGATGGTTGCAGAAGAAGTATTTTTGAGGATTGATTCATGGGATGCCCTTGTCATGATGGTCGTCTTGCCGGAAAGCGATTTTTTAAAACCGGAGATGCTCACTTTGTATCAGTATGTCACCCACATTGAAAACTCGGAAAATAAAAAAAACTATCATTTTCATATATCATTCTGTGGTTATGATTCACCAATTGATTTTGACCACATTTATTCTGATGGATATACATACAAATACAACCGTATTTAGATTTGAAAAAACAGCACGCCATACACAATGAAAATGTATGTGAGTTTTTATTGAATGATGGACGATTCTATGACTGGGTCATCACGACAGCCTTTTACTCCGCACTCCACTATGTAAATCATGAAGTGTTCCCATTTGAAGAAGATGGAATCATTTTCCACAATTTAAATGACTATCATGGACACCTTCGATCAACCAAACCAGTTACCCCAAGCAAGCATCAGACGACCATTAACTTGGTTTCAAGTCAATTAGATAAATGTTCATCATATTACAGATGGTTATACGACAAATGTATGACCGCCAGATACACTGATTATCAGATCTCTTACGCTACCGCATCAATTGCTAAAAAATATTTGAATACTATTAAATCTCATTTGAGTAAATAGAAGAACCACCACTTGTACACAAAGACACCACCTGATTGATCTCATCAATCAACCTTTCATTTCATATATGAAAAAAGGGATCTTTGAAATGATATAGTCATCTGGTAGGTATGCAGCGAGATCCGTCATCTGCATTTTTCGAAGGATGGGATGAGTTGAGAAGGTTTTGATCGTACTCAGTGTCACTATATAGTCCCGTAATGAGGTTAATTAAGCAAAAAAAACAACTGTAAAGTTGCTTGTCTAAAAATTTTTACTTATTTTCACATAGCTTTTGAAATGACATGAGCACGAAAAGGGACGTAACGGTATTTTTAAGTGCTTTCAAGGCGAAGATGAAAATATGGGATGTCCTTTTTCGGGATGACCGGGGCAAAAACACACAAGCACTACTCGATTTGGAAATTCGTCCGGTGGATCGAAAGAAAATTTTGGAGGCGCTGGAATTGAAAGATTACTGTGACGGTCCTGTTGAAGAAAAATTGTATGGGGGAGCAGATATGTGGATATTTGGCAAAGTAGTGAAAAACAAAGAAGTGTATATCAAGATTACCATGGGAGCCGAAGGTAGTAGCGTCATCTGTATTTCATTTCATGAGGCTGAGTATGAGACGGATTACCCACTAAAGTAAAGAATGATGAAAAGCCCGATAACTGGTAAAGAAATGACATTGATCAGAGAAAGAAGATCGATGGATTTCAGACGAGAAACATTTGAAATTTTTTATCACTATTACAAATGTGAGGATAGTGGTGAACAATTCACTTCCACAGCGCTGGATGAGCTGAATATGAATCAGGTGTACCATCAATATCGGGCAAGACTCAACATTCCATTTCCTGAAGAGATCAAAAACATTCGTGCAAAATATGGCGTGTCCGCAGCTAAAATGTCAGAAATTTTAGGTTTCGGAATCAATAGCTACCGCCAGTATGAATCGGGCGAAGTGCCTGCTGCAGCCAATGCCAAATTGATACAAATGGCCGATGATCCTGAAAACTTCATAGAGATGGTCGATTCTTGTACTTCATTGAATGAAGATCTGAAAAGTAAATATACCCGGGTAGCAAAGTCACTGATAAAAGACAAGGAACAGAATATTGAAAGATCCATCTTAAAAGAATACATCACATCCGGTCACAAGCCTGATGTGTATTCAGGGTATCGAATTCCGAATTTGGAAATATTCACCGGGATGGTTGTGTTTTTTGCGCAAAGATTGCAGCCGTATAAGACTAAAATGAACAAGTTGTTGTTTTACGCTGATTTTTTGTCGTTCAGGAATACTGGTTATTCGATTAGCGGCATAAGATACCGGGCAATTGATATGGGGCCGGTACCAGAGAATTTTCAAAGCTTATTTGAGTATTTATCTAATACAGGTGAAATTGAAATTCGTACTACGTTATTTCCGGGAGGATATACGGGAGAAGAATTTAGAGCAAAAGAAGAAAGACCGTACAATCCCGGATTGTTTTCTGATGCAGAAATAGAAACATTGGAAAAAGTCGTAGCCAGATTTAAAAATTATAGCGCATCTGATATTGTGGAGCAAAGTCATAAAGAAAAAGGCTGGATGGAGAACCAGGATACGAAGCAACTCATCAGTTATGAATATGCCTTTGAAATGGAGTCGTTTTGAGGTCTTGGTAGTCTATGCTGCAATATTATGAGTCACATTGTGCAATAAACAGACCGTCCGGACCGATATTTTTCTGTTCTTGTGGTCATGAATTTTCTTTACAAATATCTTATATCTTTGGTTTTAATGAATCGAATGTAATCATGAAGATAGCTATACATCACCGGCCCGGGAGTTTTTCCGATCGGTGGATTGCTTATTGTGAGGGGGGAATCCCTAAAATAGTCATTTGTTTGTGACAGTAATATCATCGCACAAGTGAGGGATTGTAATACACTGATGGGGCATTATCACCACGGACCCGACTATATCCTCCACCGCTCCCGCCATTGTTTTTACCTCCACTAAATCGGCTGGGATGTGGTCCCGACGAAAGTTGGCTTTTTCATCCTGGAGGGAAATACCAATACCGATGTCAACCTTTTTCAAATTCATGGCGGACTGTTAAATGATCCCAAAATCAAAAGTGTTATCAATACCAGGGTGTGATTTTAAAAAATCGTGTTATTTTGCTCGATTTTCTTCTGATCATCTCCGTCACTGCATTCTCTGCGCACCATAGTCTCCATTCTATTCATAAATTTTTATTACATTAGGAGCGTTTTAATTTTTGGTTAAATTCCGGATACATGATCGAGCTAAATGAAATTGTAGAAGCCTATTTTAAACTCAGAAATTATTTTTACTACAACAACAAAGACCTCCAATACCATAAGAGGCTGGCAGAATGGGAGGAAAGTTGGTGTGCAGCCCCTGATTCCAATGCATCTGTTGAGTTAGATCCGATTGATCTCAATATATCCAAAATCTATTCTGATCTTCCGCCCTCTCTCCTGCATCGTCTGAAGAAAGTGAAAAATTGGATCAATTCATATAACGATCAAGATAAAATCGATCCAGCGGATAAATTTTGCGACATCCGGCTTTTTTACATGCTAAAAAAGATAAGGGATAAAAAAGACAGATGTTGGGAGAATGAAAATTTTATAACCAATCAATCTATCCTTCCCTCCTATGAAATCGATGAAGTGACCATCTTTGGCGATGTTTCGATCGAGCTCCATCTGGTGACTATCCTATGGATCATGCGATATGGCTACATCGTCGATGCTTCCTTTGGGAATAGCTGCCTCGGGAACCGGCTCCATCTGACCCCGGATGGTGAGCTGGCAAAAGGCAGCCAACTATTCAAACCCTATTATCATCAGTATGAAAAATGGCGGGATGATGCTTTCGATATTGCTCGTTATACGCTGCGAAAAGGGGATCATGTCGGTATCCTCAATCTGGACGTCAAAGATTACTTTTACTCTACCCACCTTGATTTTTCTGAGATGTACAACTACATGAATCAAGTAGCCCGAGACAGAGAGATAGAAATCAAAGAACACGAAGGATTGAAACGGATATTCGAGCAAATCCATATAGATTTCACTGAAAAAGTAAGGGAAGTAAAATATCCAGCCCAACGATGGGAGGAGAACAACGAGAAAACAAAAGTGATCCTTCCGATCGGTCTCGCTTCTTCTTATATCCTTGCCAACTATTACCTCCGTGATTTTGATTATGCTATTCAAAACCAAACCGCGCACATCTATTATGGTCGCTATGTAGATGATATTTTGATCGTCATCAAAAATCCCCCTGTTGACTCATCTGCTATGAAGGATTCTAAAATCGCCACAAAGGAAGGGGGCACCTGGGAAGATGGAAGCCACTCCGAATTGACCCGAATAGAATCGTTTATAAAATCTCATTTCTCCTGCGTTTTCCGGATTAAGTCTTCAAAAACAGAAGACGAACATGATGATTGCAAAAAGCCGGAAGTCGGGTTCGAAATCAAGCGGATGCCGGGACTGGAGATTCAATCAAAAAAAACAATTTTCTACTATTTCGATCACACACAACCCATTACGGTGTTAGATAAATTGAAAAGGGATCTGTGGATTCGAGCGAGTGAATTCAGAAGTTTCCCCCAGAAAACCAGACAAGCAGCTAGTTTTGCCGATGCGGCTCATCATCTCATCTATGACGGTTCAGAAGGCCAGCCCGCTACCTTAAAGGATTATAAAATCAACCGATATGGGATCGGTATCTATCTTGGAAAAATGATTGCAATGGGACTGGACCTCCCGGGAAAACTGGATCAATCCGAAAAAACTAAAATCCTAACGTTATTTCAAGGAAAATATGTCTTACAATTTCAACAGTTCTGGGAAAGGATTTTCATTCTTTTTCTGGTTTATAAAGACAGGGACGGCTTTTACAGATTTTTCCACGCTGTCCACGATGCTATTAAAAAAATCCCCACCGGATCTGATGGTAAACTGAAGATGAAGGATTCGAAAGTTCTTCTGGCGGATGTACAGAAAAACTTATATGATTATTTACGTACGGCTATTTCCAAAGCTCTGGCCCTCTATCCTGATTTCATGGAAAAAGACCCGTCCCGGGAGGAAGGACTGAAATCTTTCATATATGGTAAAAACAATGAGGATGAAAAGCTTAGATCCTATCCGGAAATTGAGAATTTTCGCCGGCACCGCCTGATTCGGTCCCAATATATCAAATACCCGCTCACTCATCTGGCCATCACCGAAAATGATCACTATGTGGATCTGACAGACATACCCGATCTTTCAGATCCTCACTTGTGGAAACCTTTATCTGACCTTCATGGTCAGAGCGTAAAGTTTTGGGAATGCTGTATCCGGGCTTTTACTGAAACATTGCACGAAAACGCACATCTTCTTCAGAAGGGTGGCACCGGGGAAGATTCAAAAGAATCAAATCTTTCCACGAGCAAAATGCTGGAAAAAGCCTGGGAATATTATTACAAAATCAACAAATATCACTATCCTCGTTTACAGAAAAATAAGAATGGACTAAGACCTTTCCGGGATCTTAGGACTTCGCCCGATCCCCATCCTACAAAAACTCAAACAGCGGGAACCGATCTCGAAATCACCGAAATTCATATAAAGAATGAAAAAGAAAATGTAACCAATCCGCGGGTGGCTCTGGTTAATATGGAAGTACAAGTAAAGCAGACGGGAGAAGCGATCAAAGGCAATTCTTCCTTCACAAAGGAACAGTATGATGATATCAGCAAAATACTCAACGACAGCTCCTTTCATAAAACCAATCTTCTCATATTCCCTGAAAATGCGATTCCATTGCATTTTGTCCCCTCGCTGACTCAATATGCGGTTCGCCGGCAAAAAGTAAATGTAGCCGGCCTTCAACACATCCATGTGACGGGACGGGTGTACAATTTTATCCTGACCATTGTCCCGTACCGTATCGATTCGATGGATGATGCGATGGTCATCTACCGCCTCAAAAACCACTATGCACCGATAGAGGAAGAAGCGATCAAAGGCTATCACTATCAACCTGCTTTGCCTGGACGGTTCCGCTACGATATCATCAACTGGCGCAATCTTTATTTCACCTCATTTTACTGTTTCGAACTGGCGGATATATTTCACCGGAGTGCGTTCCGGTCCAGAGTCGATCTGGTGATCGCTTCCGAATTTAATCCCGACACCAACTATTACGCCAATATCATCGAATCTTTCAGCCGCGACATCCATGCTTATCTGGCACAGGTAAACACCAGTCAATACGGGGATTCGCGACTACTGGAACCGAAGAAAACCGAAGAGAAGAATCAGATCATCATCAAAGGCGGTCATAACAGCTCGGTTATCGTGGGGCAGCTCGATCTGCCCGGCCTGCGGGAATTTCAGCGCAAAACCTATGCCTATACGCAGCAAAAAGGAAAGCCTCCTTTCAAGCCCCTTTCGCCGGGATGGGACTGGGAGAATGTCTTAAAAAGGAAGAGGAACGAATTTGTACTACCTGATTCTTCCGGTTCACTGGAAGAAGAGTAGCAGGGATAAAATACTGGAGAAAGTGAAAAGCCGTCACTCAAATAAAGCCGGAATCATGCAAGAGCACCGTCCTTAATAGAAGTATGAATGTCATAGTTTTTGCATTGTTACCATCTTCCTACAACAAATTCACTATTTAAAGACTTCCCCGCTCTCTCCGTTCGTTCCATTTTGTACTATTTTTATCTTTATGAAAATTCAAGAAGACCACCTATGAAGATAGCTATACATCATCGGCCCGGGAGTTTTTCGGATCGGTGGATTGCATATTGCCACCTAAAGAAAATTAATATAAAGATCGTGAATGCATTTCAATCGGACATTTTAGATCGAAGTAAGAGATTGTCAATCGCTCATCACTAATGGATAGATAAAGAAATTTTGTAGATTTAATGAATTCGATTTTTAGATTATCATCTTTACGCAACCTACTCTTATTGCTGATTATTACATATTTTGCACAAGGAGTTTTGTATCCGATAGGCTCAATTATATCTCAAGGTAGCCTGGCATTTCTATTATTGATTTCTTCATTTTATTTCTTGAAAACACTTTTGTTAAGGAATAAAAGTGATTTTTATGTAGCATGGACCGTATTTCTTGTAGTGAATATCTTTGGATTTGTAGTAACTGGAGATATCTCTAATTCGTACCATTTCGGCATGTTGAAAGGAATCATTATTGGTTTTCTCCCTTTTTACCCCTTCTATTACATTGCTCAGAAAGGCCAGCTACACGAAAGACATCTTATTTATTTTTTCCTGGCAATCCTACCTCTTACTATTATTTCCTTCCACTTATTCAGGATAGAAGTACTTACGGAAACCGGCAGGGATGAAATGGTGAATAATATTGCTTATTCTCTTGCCTATCTTATTCCCTTTGTGTTTTTCTTCAAAAAAAGAAGGTGGCTCGGCATCGGTTTCATCTTATTGATTTTGTACTATATCATACTTGGATCTAAGCGAGGAGCCTTTGTTACCGGATCTATAGGAGTATTGATTTTTGCCTACTACAGTATGCGTACCATTGATTTGCGGTACCAGATAAGAAGCTACCTGCTGACCATCATCGGAATCGGGATCATGGGCTATTATGCTTTTGAACTCTTTGCAGCCAATGAATATCTTATACAGCGATTGGAAAGTACCGGAGGCGGAGAAGCCAGAAACTTTATCTACCAAAGTTTATGGGAAGCCTGGTACAATAATGAGAACAGTTTTTTCCAGCTTCTTTTCGGGTTTGGTTTTGCATCATCTATGAAATTGAGTGCCACAGGACATCTTGCTCATAACGACTGGCTGGAATTACTTTCGAATTTTGGCTTGGTCGGAGTCATCCCTTACCTCGTTCTATTTTTCATAGGATTTCGGTATGTTTTCAAATCAGATTGGTCCATTGATAGCCGGTTGATCTTATTTACCGTTTTGGTGCTTTGGTTGATCCCCACGTTTTTTTCAATGGGATATATGACAGCGGCCGGTGTTTACAGAGCAATACTGTTAGGTTATCTGTTTGGGTCATCTGATCACTCTAAGAATATAAAGCTCTAATAAAAACAGATGAATATATCAGTCATTATAAGAAAAATTAAAACGGTGATACGAAATCCAAAATCACTTTTGATCAAAATTTTGTATTACACCTCGCCTCTCTATAGTGACCGAATATATTTGCGCATGCTTTTCCCCCTAAAGGCTGGCTATAAATTAAATCTTCAAGATCCCCAATCCTTTAATGAAAAGCTGCAATGGCTGAAAATACATTATCGTAAACCCATCATGACTGCTATGGTCGATAAATATGAAGCGAAAAAATATACAGCGGAAATTATGGGTGAAGAGTATGTGATTGAGAATTATGGAGTATGGAATAATTTTGATGAAATAGATTTCGATCAATTACCGGAGCAATTCGTATTGAAAACGACTCATGATCAGGGCGGAGTGATAATTTGTACGGACAAAGCAAATTTTGATGTAGCTAAAGCAAGAAAAAAACTAAATCGATGTTTACAAACAAAACATTATTATTTGACGCGAGAATGGCCTTATAAAGATGTACAGCCTCGTATTATAGCAGAAAAGCTTCTCGTGGATCCCCAAAAAAAGGACTTGTGGGATTATAAATTTTACTGTTTTCACGGAGACCCAAAGATGATGTATATCTCTATGGGACGTAACTCTTCATTTGTGCCTTTTTATTTTTTCGATAAGAACTTTAATTATGTTGATATTGAACGTCCTGGACATGAATCTGATGGAAAAATTATTAAAAAACCGGAAAATTGGGATGAAATGATATTCCTAGCAAAAAAAGCTTCAAAAGGATTTCCTCATGTACGCGTTGATTTTTATAACATAGAAGGGGAAATTTATTCAGGCGAATACACCTTTTATCAAGGAGGCGGTATGATGCCCTTTACTGATAAGAAATGGGATTATAAATTCGGAAGTTGGATAGATTTAGAGAAAGTAGTAAAAACATGAAAATAGCCTTCATTACCAGCGGGAGCCCTGACAATCAAAAAGGAATGTTCAATAATGTGCAGGAACGGGCTTCACGATTAATGGATATGCAGGATGAAAATCTGGAAATAGACTTTTACATGACCCGACACAGGGATTCGCTTTTATTTTCTTTAATCCGAAGGAAATCCAGGCCTACAAGAATTCCTTATGCCAAAGTGGGAAACGTCAGGTATAAATATCTCTGGGTAAAGCATACTTTTTATGATTATATCCTGACTACACGATATAAGAAGCGCCCTATTTTTGATAAAAAATATATCGATCGCCACATAGATTCGTTTTTAGAATATGATCTTATAGCAGCACATGGGATAAGCGCCAATTACCTCGCCTATGCCATTCATGAAAAACACAAGAAGCCATTTATCACGTCCTGGCATGGATCTGATATCAATCTGGCACCTCATCACAACAAAAAAGCCTTTGCACTCATTAAAGACATTATAAAAAAGGCATCTATGAATCTTTTTGTGAGTAAAGCTCTTTTGAAAACATCGGATAAGATTACGACACAAGGCAATAAACAAGTGTTATATACCGGACCTGCAGATCATTTCTATCCTTACTCCCCTTCTCAAAGAATTGAGATCAAAGAAAAATATGGGGCAAAGAATAAGAAGGTGATTGGGTTTATCGGCAATTTTGTACCCGTGAAAAACATAGGTGCACTTCCTGAAATTTATAAGGAACTCACAAGGAAGAGAGATGATATTGTTTTTTGGATAGTCGGTGATGGGCCTTTGGAAAACCAACTGCAAGAAGCTCTCGATTCAATTCATGCCAACTATAAAATGTTTGGTAAATTAGAACCGCCTTCAGTACCTGAAGTTTTGAATGGGATGGATGTCCTTCTGCTGCCAAGCCTGAATGAAGGCCTTCCCCGCGTTACTTTGGAAGCGTTGGCATGTCAGGTGCCAGTGGTCGGCTCGAATGTGGGAGGGATTCCGGAAGTGATTGAAGAAAATAATACTTTCGGCTTGGATGATAATTTTACAATTAAAATTTCGAATCGAATTTTAGAAATAATTGAAAATGAGGAACTATCGTCTGAGATCCCGCAAGAATTTTCATGGAAAAAATCTATTGATTATCTAACGCATATATTTAAAGAATCCATTAATCAATATAATGACAAAACAAAAAATTTTATATCTGATTACCCACGCACCTAATTATCGAGACAAATTCTTTCAAGAATTAGGCAAATATGTCGATTTGACGGTGGCAGCCTATCCTGGTGCTGGATCGAATTTGCAAGACCCTTCGGAGCGAGTAGGATATAAATATATTTCCCTACGTCCTATGAAGTTCATGGGGTTTCATTTCAATCCTAAGGAATATTTTTTAGCTAACGGAGATTATGACATCATCATTATCGGGTTCGTAATCCGGCATCCCTTTCGGATCATGAATATCTTCAGAAGGAATAAGAGAACCATTCCAGCAGGATTAATTTACGGCAAAAGCGAGAGTAAATTCTTGGCTTCCATCAGAAAATTTTTATTAAATAGATCTGAAGGTGTTTTGGTGTATTCTAATATGGTACGAAACAAGCTGAAAAAAGAAATCAAGAGTCCCGTCCGCGTGTTTAATAACACTTCTTTTTATGAGAATGAAATAACTCCATTGCATGGTTCCCCTGTGAAGAACAATTTAAATATAATCTGGGTGGGGCGATATCAAGAAAGAAAAAAAATAAAACGCCTATATGAATTGGCAAAAATTGAAAAAAGAGTTGATATTCGCCTAATTGGACCAGGAATCAAAGATGCATTCAAAAGTTATTCAATTCCTTCAAATTTTAAAATTTTTGATGCAACTTATAATGATGGTTTAATTGATCATTTTAGATGGAGTCATGCAGTAATGAATCCTGGTCATGCTGGACTATTAGTTATGAGTGCAGGTAAATTTGGAAGACCAATAATAGTTGATTGCAATTCCGCTCATGCCCCAGAAATACAGATGGCGAAAGATGCCAATCAAGATTTTATAGACTTTTCCTGTTTGAATAAAGTAACGCAATATATAGACTATATCTTTGATCACCCAGGATATTTGGAAATGAAGGGAATTGAGTTGGCTGAAGTTATGAAAAAGAAATATACGATTGAAAATATGGTATCTCAGTATTTAAAAGCAATTAACGGTGACTGGAAATCTGATTTGTAATTTGACCTTACAAGAAAATGAGAAAAATTCGAAACCATCTTCGAGAATATGTATAGAGTTGAAAAATATTGTCATCAAAACGGTTGAAAGTATTGCTAAACTAATCGATAATACAGATTGCTACAACAGTATTTTATCACGAATGAACTCTGAACGAAAGTTTATAACATCAACAAATTAGATCTAAATATCCAATGAAGATTGCAATATTAACCCGATCAGCCGCATCCTCCTTTTTATTTGTTAATGCTTTTCTGAATAAAGGCAATGATGAAGCTATAAAACTAATTATAGATCTTGACAAACCAATGAAATTAAATAAAAACAGATATTCGGTAGTTGATAGAATTAATATAAATATCTATAGAATTACAAGAAGATTATTCTTCATCTCCAAATCATCTAATAAGTACAATGTTCCAATTATTAAGATTAATGATCTAATAGGTGATGAAATAAATGATTATTTAAAAAAAAATAATATTGATCTGCTTCTGCTCAGAAATGCTCCTATCTTGTCAAAAAAGGTACTTGACAAGATCACTTGTTCCGAAATTTTAAATTTACATAGTGGCTATTTGCCAGAATATAAAGGTGCCAGCTGTGGTCTATGGCCAGTAGTAAACAATGATGACAAAATTGGCATCTCGATTCATGAGGTTAGTGAAAAATTAGATCAAGGTAAGATTATTGTGCGCAAACAAATTCCATTCACTAAAATTCCATTTTCATTGAAATATCCAAAATATATAAGTGATATGCAAAATGAATTGTTTGTTGAAGGTGTAATCGAAATAATAAACTCAAATAAGAAAATGGATTCTACTATTGAAAATACTGGGTTTAATAAATATTATTCATTACCTACATTTACCGCTTATTTGAAAGGATTGTTTAATTTGCTCAAACTAAAATTAAGATGACAGGATACGTGGTGGGTGGTGGGAAAACTGGATATAACCTTTATCAATTTTTCAGAAAGAACGGAATAGATTCTGTGATTCTGTATTATTTTCCTGGTGAATATGCTGATCGAAAAAAAGTTGGAAAGTCTTTTGAAGCCTGGAAGGGGATGAAAAATCATGATGAGAATAGTATGATAATCATCACATCAGAAACTGCATTCAATCAACTAACACTAGAAGATCAAAAGCATCTACCCACACATTATTTGATCAGAGATAAAGAAAATTTTGAAGAAATTGCCAGTCAAATTGGTATACATTCTATCCCTTCTTTTACACCCTCCAATGTTCAATATCCTGCAGCATTGAAACCCAAAGATGCTATGCAGAAAAAAGTACCCTTTAAGTTCAAAAAAATAAAACATGAAAAAGAGCTTGAGAGGTTCCATGATTTTTTAAATGACTGTATTTTACAACCTTTTCTTTCGGAGAAGGAGTATTCTCAAATTGCGATCGCGGGATATTTTGATGGGAATCCTGGTTCTATGATTGCTGTAGAACAAAGAAATCATTATCCTAAAGGTATATCTGCTTTTGTGATAAATAGAACCGTAGAACATCATGATATTATCGGGCGAATTTCTGAATATTTGAATGAGATAAAATATAATGGTTTCATTGAAATGGAACTGAAAAAGCACAAAGTCTCCGGTGAATTTTATTTGATGGATATTAATCCCCGACCTTGGGGCTGGTTCTATTATTATTTGGATGGAATTCAGAATTTCGAGGAGTTTTGGTTTCAAGGACACCCTCTTCAAATAAAACTAAAAAAATGTTGGGTGAATTTTCCTCGTTTAGTCATGGCTAACTTGAAAGGTGAGTTTTCCAACCCTTCTTTATCAGATATTCTGACCCGAAATATATGCTATGAGCCGTACTTTTAAATATAGGACGATAGGAAGAGTGTTTTATCATGATCAGAATACGATCTATAAATCCATTCATCGTCGTTTATTGCAAAGTGAGGATCATGGAATAACCTGGAGAAAATTTTTTCAAATACCTTTTCATTCGATGATTGATCATCTTGCATTCGTTCATCCATGGGGATACCGGTTGCTTCGTAAAGGATACCATCACATCAATATAAATACCGCCGGTGATATCGGTTTGATCTACAATAAAAATACGGGGATCATCCAGAATCGTCAGCTTTTATCGCATAATAAAATTCCGGGCTCTCGCCCACTTTCCTGGGAAGTAATCAATGATGAATTTGTTTTCGGTGAATACCGATCCAATCCGGAACGATCCCCTATCGGAATCTTTGCCCTTCATCCAGAAATAGGACTCTATAAAAAAGTGGAGATGCAAGGAATCCGGCATATCCATGGTATTTATCAGGATCCTTACACCAGAAAAGTATGGATATCGACCGGAGATGATGATCACGAAGCGGCTTTGTATGTGACCGATCCAGAGTTTTCAAGATTGGAGAAAGTATTATACGGGTCGCAACAGACACGTACGATCAAGCTTTTGTTTACAGATGAATATATTTACTTTGGATCCGATGCACCCCATGAAGTGAATTACCTGTATCGGATGAATAAGTCCACCTACAAAACGGAAAGACTGGCCCGGGTGGGGAGTTCTGTATTTCACGGTACCAAAGTCGGGGATTGGCTCTTCTTCTCCACCGCAGTAGAACCCAGTAAAGTGAATACCACAAAATATGCGGAAGTATGGGCTTCACCCGATGGGACTTCCTGGAAATGCATCCTCCGGTTTAAAAAAGATTTTCTTCCCATGAAATACTTCCAATACGGACAGGTGTTTTTCCCCGCCGGACCGGGAAATGGAAAAGATCTGTGGTTGTCACCCTTTGCTACGCAATACTCCAACTATTCTTTTATGTTGACCATGAAAGAGATCCAAGATCTCTATTCATGAAAATAATTTTAATGTATGAATGCCACCAGTGGATTCTGTGCTGGAAACTCCGTGGACCCTGTGTTGAACTTATCCGTCAACTTTACGGCACATTTTGAACCTGAATAGCCATTTGCAGAGTGAAGAAACAAGAACCTATAAATTATATTTCAATAATTATTGTATGATGTTCCTGCGACACTGTAAATACTTTTCAAGAGTTTTTCATTCAAAGGCCAGTTTTTTCGAAGGAAGGTCTGGTGATTTTCAAGATAATAAAACACCAGAAGAATAACTGGTTCTTGAAAGAATTTACTATTAGAAGCCTTAGTATAGCGTTTTAATTTTTCAGCATTTTGAGTGACAAAACGTTTTATTTCAGGGACTTCTATCTTTTCTTCACTTAACAATTGTAAAATTAAATCAGTCGATTCAATATTCTTCGTTTTTAAACTTTCGTCATCATGTAACTCTTGAAATATCTCGGTTAGATCACTCATATAGTTTGAAAAATACCTTTCTTCATCTGCCAACAATTGGAATATATCACAAAAGTAATCATCTGTAGCTTCCATAAGAGCCATCGCTTTTGCTAATCTCCTAATAATATCTTTGTCATTCTGGTAGGGTCCCTTGTAAACGTTATCATGGCTTATTTCTGCAAAGGCATGTTGAAGCAGAGTCCGTATTTGTATTTCACAACTCAAAATCTTGGTATCCGAGCAGGAATAATCAGAAGAATCTTTTGGCCAGACTACAATATGTAAAGACTGATAATCAAAAATATTAGGTTTATCTTCTATTTCCTGATTTATGGACTTTGTGATTTTCGCTTTCCAATTATTTGAATTGATAATTCTGTTTTGGACTTCATCAATATCAGTAGATTTTAGAACAACTATCCTGGTCCCAACTTTATCTTCAATTTCAAGTAATGGATCTTCATATTCTTTTTTCCGATAGAAGGTTTTAAAAATTATAGAGCCGTTACTTTTAAGACGAGCACGTGGTGGGATTTTAATCGATTCTTTTATATCATTCAAAACTTCATTCATCAGAAGTTGATCTACCTTATCACCCCATTTCTCAAGATCTGGTTTTATCTGATTAAAACACTCTATCAATTTGCTTTCATCCGAAGTCATGCTTCCTTATAAGGTTTTCCTTTTATTTGAATTGTTGTGTATTCACCTCCATTCTCAATGATATCCTCCCCTTCACTGACAATTTTGACTCTCTCATCAAAAATCTCTTCTGGTCCTAAAATAAAAATCTTGTCTCCAAATGATATTTTTCTATTCTTGAGCTTTCTTCTGATCAATGTGTCATCTTTAACGAATGCAGATGAAAAATCCTTACATATTTCGCGAATATAAGTATCTCTTAAGCCGTCATCTTCAGGAATGAAGTTAGCTCCAAATTCCATAGGATTTATCAAATCAGTTTGTCGTTGTAGAAATTCGTTTTTCAAGGCCGAAATCAGCCTTCCTTTCATATCCGAATCTTTGGCATATTTTACAATGAAACCAATAGTATCATTATAGAATTTCTGAGATTGAATTTTAGAATTTCCACTCACAGAAAAACCTAAAAAATCTTTATAGAAATATTCTGCCGGTCCGCTCTCATTCCTGAATTGATCATCAAATAAAAAAGATTCATAGTCACTCTCCTCATCCTTCTTGTATATTATTCCGATTTTATACAATTTTTGAGAAGGGGAAAGGAAAACTTTTGTCAGGACATTTATTTGATTGGTCTTCTCTATATTATCAATGAGTTGGAGTGCTTCATGAGGTTCAGCTTTGATTATTACCACCACAGGATATTGACTTACCTCATCTATGCAATCCATTATTATTAAATATCCACCTGGAATGTTTGTTCTTTTCTGACTCTGTGCTAGACGCTCAGCTATTTGGATTGATTTCTCAAGGAAAAAATCGTCATTTTCGTTATTCCAATCCAATGATAGTCCGAAAACAGAGTCTTTATCTCTTTCTTCAATTTCCAGATTGAAGGCTCGAGAATTTCTTCCTGCTGCATCAATCAGTCTTTGTCTTATTATTTCCAATACTTCATCAGAAACGGTAGATATTTCAGTAGTGGGTATAACCGTGGCATATCTTGTATTGTGTTGCTTTTCTTTTATTGTGTGAATAATAAGTTTTTTTACATGCAAGTTGTTTAATTCTATCATTTTTAATCAGGGTTTACACAATGGCATAAAGTGTGCTCTAAAGTAAAAAAATATAATTTTATACTATAAACCAAGATTGAAGATATAAAATTATAATTTGTAGGATATCCTTTTTTTTGAAATTAATATTAAAGTGTCAGATCGGATGACATTTTCCTCAAATTCGCAGGTCATGGATTAAATCACAAAATAATGAATTTCATTAGATGTCAAAACGTTTCTAAGCGTGCGGAGAAGTGTTTTTGTATTTTTGGGAGGATGAGACAGCTAAAAAAGAGAGTC
>Ga0209487_1001917_pt1 | contig 17172 bp, 16 predicted proteins | sample Poulit2012_FD_187524 | JGI IMG/M metagenome (GOLD analysis project Ga0209487, IMG submission 187524) | Agricultural soil microbial communities from Georgia to study Nitrogen management - Poultry litter 2012 (SPAdes) (version 2) | ecosystem: Environmental > Terrestrial > Soil > Agricultural land...
TCGGCCAGCTGACCATGCGCAACCTGGATATCGCTGACTCACGCGCACGCCTGGAACAGTACGCAACTCGCGGCACCCTGGGTGGACCAACCGCCGACCTCATGGGCGAGCTGGAAGTCGGTGGCGCCGCCAAGATTGCAGCCTCCGACGTCGATGTTGACGCCGAGCAGGACGCAGCCGGCCTCAAAGCCGCCTTCGACGCCGGCACTGACTAATATCGCAGACCCCAACCCGGTAAAACTTTAAACTCTTAGACCCACAAGGCCAGCGACGTCATTGAATGATGTCGCTGGCCTTGTGCTCCTTATAGGGCCGGGAGCCCCTCGGAATCGAAGAACTTCCCACCTTTATACAGGATTGGATCATTATCCAGGGTCTCGGCATGCTGCACCCGCCCAATGAAAATGGTATGGGTCAGCGCTTGGAAACGCTCTTTAATCTCCACCTCAATTGACGCAGAGGAACCGTCGAGTAACGGTGTCCCATGTGGACCGGGGCGCCAGTCAATGTTGGCAAATTTGTCTGGATCTTTCGACGCGAAAATATTGAGTGTTTCACGCTGCTGTGTCGACAGGATATTAATACCGATATGTTCGGATCGAAAGAGCGATGGATACGTCGAAGAGGACTTCATCACGCAAACCAAGATCAATGGTGGATCAAGTGACACAGAGCAGTAAGCATTCGCCGCCAAACCTCGAGGCTTGCCGGATTCATCGTGTGCTGTAATGACTGTCACGCCGGTGACAAATTGTTTGTTGAAGTCTTTTAAAAGCTCCCGGGCTTCTGTGCCAGCTCCAGCATCTGGCCCCATCTCTTCAAACGCTGAAGCTAATGACGGCAAGCCAAGATCAGCGAGCAGAGCAGTCATGTTCCAAGTCGCCTGTTCATACACGATTTTGCCGTCTTTGATAGTCGATAGCGTTGCGCCAGAGGTTGTCACCTGACGGCCAGTTGGTGGCACATTGCCCAACGGCTGGGTGAACGTTCCGTCGGTAGTCCAAAACAGCCCGATTTCGTCGCCACGGGCTAACACCCGCTCGATTTTGGTGGTTGAATCCGGAAGAGCTTGTCGTACCTCGTGAATCTGTTTGATAAAGCCTTCCGCATCAACAGTTCTTTCTGACCCCTTGCTTTCGCGAACAAACTCCGGGGCCAAAAGGTCCCGCAGAGGATCGTAGTTACCTTCGTTCCAAGCCGCAGTCCAAGCCTGCGCAATCTTTGTCTCAATAGTCTGTTGCATACAAGAGACTCTAGTCACACTGTTGAAGAGACGTCAAGAGTGCTGCGTTCTACGAGTCTTAGGGCATCCTTGACACCTGGTCGTGATGTCGCTTACAGTCTGTTGTATGCAAGAGAAGTTACGAGATGCCACGAAAGAGCGGCGTCGTGATAAAAGCCGATCCCTACTGAGCCAGTTAAGGGACCTGGTGTTAGACGGAAGCTACAGCCCGGATGAAATCATTCCCGAACAAGCGCTGGCGGAAGCATATGGGGTAAGTCGTACCCCTGTGCGGGAAGCCTTAAAACAACTTGAAAATGAGGGGCTGGTTGAAATACGGCCACGAGTGGGGACCTTCGTTCGGTACCCAACTCGTCGTGAGATTATCGAACTGTTCCAAGTCAAGGAGTCGCTGGAAGGACTCGCAGCAAACCTCCTAGCGCATCGTTCACCGCGCGAAGAAATTGAAAAACTGAAGAACAATGTGAGCGAGTCGTTTGTCGCAGCAGCCGAAGACGATTCAGATTCCTATGCGCGTTTGGTCCATGAATTCCACTGGACACTGGTGCTCGGCTCAAAAAACCAGAAGCTTATCGAAAATTACGACCGGCTGATGAATCAACTCACCTATCACCGGCTTGTGCTGGAAACCGTTTCAGTGCCAGGACGAATCCGGCAATCAAATCACGAGCACGAAGCAGTCGTAGAGGCCATCATCTCCCAAGACCCAATGGGTGCGGAGATCGCAATGCGAAACCACGTACATTCATCTAGTCGCGTGGTGTTGTATCAGCCTCACTCACAGACAACAAGATCAGGAGACTAAGAATGGCCAAAATCGCTGGCACTCTTGACGAGATATCCGTTAGAGCTATCCGAACCGTCGTTGAAGAAGTTCACTCTGAAGGTGGCACCGCAACGGACCGGCCACGCAAAATTGCTGCTTCTTATGCGGTACTAAAGAACCCATGGCTCAACGACGATACAGCATCAAATCTCACCGATTTCGCGGCCTTTGCTGCACCGGTTCTCGCCAAGGAGATCACGACTCGGCTGCTCGACCACCTGGGTGGGGCAGCCAACGTTGAAGCATTTGGTAAGGCTGCAATTGTTGGATTGGACGGCGAAGTAGAACACGGTGGGGCCTTTATCCATACCCCCTTCTTCGGCAATATCTTTCGAGAAATTCTGGGTGGTAGTTCGATCATCTGCTTTTCGGAAAGTCGCGCCGAGCCGAGTGAAAGTTTACGGGTCCCACTGTGGCATAAAAATGAAGCCGCCACCCGAGACTACTACCAGAGTCTAGAAATTCACTTACCCGATGTGCCGCACGCCGATGAACTCGTAGTGATGGGCTTGGCCGCCGATGGTCCACGCCCGCATCCACGTATTGGCGATCGAGCGACCGACCCGACCGTAACACTATCCATTTTTCAAGGAGAATAAACATGAAGCTTCGCAAAATCACCACCATTGTCGATGAAGTCCTAATGGAAGGCGGACGCAGCGTGGACCCAGTGGCACGCACCGCCGTTGTCGCCGCCATTATTGAAAACCCGTGGAAAGACCAGGGTTTTGTTGATGAGCTAGCGCCCGGTATTGACAAGATCGCGCCCCAATTGGGCGAACTTTTGGCACCTCGCGTGATGGAGGCGCTGGGCACACCGCTGGAAGCATATGGCAAAGCTGCCATCGTAGGGCTCAACGGTGAAGTTGAACACGGCTCGGGTCTGATCCACACACTAAAATTTGGTAATTATTTCCGAGACGCCGCATCTGCGACAACGCTCTTGCCAGCCGTCGAAAAACGTGGCCCCGCCGGAATTGTTTTTGATATCCCACTGAAACACTTCACCGACGCAACGATTCGCTCACACCACCAGTCATTTGAGGTGCGCATTCCTGACGCACCCCATGCTGACGAAATCTTGGTGGCATTGGCCGGATCCAGCCAGGGACGTCCACAGCAACGACTCGCAGACCTCTCCACCGAACAGTAAGTTCTGAGACTCAACAATGACACATGACACCCCAACATTAGTATTCCTACACGGAGTCGGTTTAGACCATACGATGTGGGACGGCCTCCGGGACCGGTTACCCCAGAGTGCGGTGTACTTAGACCTTCCCGGGCATGGTGATCAACCAGTACTCCGACAGAAGACATCACTGCAAAAGCTGGCTGACGATATCAAGACACGATTGCCAGACGGTCCGATCCAGTTAGTGGGCTTTTCTCTTGGTGGGTTGCTAGCGCAACGACTGGCCGTTGACCTGCCCGAGAAAATTGTGTCAGTTGTTGCGGCCAGCACAGTCTGCAAACGTACCAAAGAAGAGCGCGCGGCGGTTCTCACCCGGCTAGAAACCGCCCGCGCTGACTTCAACAAATCGACACAGCGATCCATCGAGCGCTGGTACCCAGAAGGTGTATCGGTTTCGCCAAAACTCATTGCACAGACCCGGACCGTATTGGCAGATAACGACGTGGACTCGTTTCTATACGCCTACGAAGTATTTGCCACCGCGGACCAAGACATTGCATCTGACCTTGAACGACTCCAGCAACCGTTACTGGCTATGACAGGAGAGCTGGATCCGGGTTCCACTCCAGCCATGAGCCACCGTCTGGCCGATGCTGTACCCGATGGAAGCGTCCATATTATTCCAGGCGCCCGGCACATGGTCCCACACGAACAGCCCGATAAATTTATTGCACAACTAGAGCAACACTTTGCCCTAGAGGAGGTTGACAACAGATGAGTCAAAAATATGGCCACTTCATTAATGGTGAATGGGCAGAACCGGATTCCGGTGAATATTTCGCCAGTACAAACCCCGCCAACTTAGAACATCTGTACGACGCCGCCCGAGGAAATGAGCGGGACGTTGCTAAAGCTGTAGAAGCCGCTGAAAAAGCCTACCGGTCAAACGGATGGGCGAATATCAACCAAACTCAACGAGGCAAATTACTCCGGAAATTGGGTGATCTTGTCGGCGAACACGCGGACGAACTCGCCCGTTTGGAGAGCCTCGACAACGGTAAGTTGCTGCGTGAAATGCGTGGGCAAATGGCTAGCTTGCCAGACTACTTATATTATTACGCGGGGCTGGCAGACAAAATCCAAGGTTCACAAATCCCGACAAATGACCTTGCAATCCTCAACTACACACAACGAGAACCACTGGGAGTCGTCGCAGCAATCACTCCTTGGAACTCACCATTAACCCTCACCACCTCTAAATTGGCACCAGCACTGGCCGCTGGCAATACGTTAGTCATCAAACCCAGTGAATACACGTCGCGAACGATTCTTCGGTTTGCAGAGTTGGCAACTGAAGCTGGGTTCCCCGACGGCGTGGTCAACGTGGTCACAGGATTCGGCAGTGAAGCCGGCAGCGCGTTAACCGACCATAAGGCGATCGCCAAAATTTCCTTCACCGGCTCCACTACAACAGGTGCAATGATTGCGCAGAAAGCTGGTGCTCGTTTCATTGGCACCACACTAGAACTCGGCGGCAAAAGCCCGAACATTATATTCGGTGATGCAAATGTGGCCAACGCGTCGATGGGTGTTATTGCCGGCATCTTCGCTGCCGCTGGCCAAACCTGTATCGCAGGAAGTCGAGTATTTGCGCATCGTTCCATTTACGATGAACTGTTGGAGCGCGTATCGGAACGCGCACAATCCATCAAAATCGGTGATCCTATGGACGAATCCACCGAGCTGGGCCCGCTGGCCTTTGACAAGCAACTCGAAAAAGTCCGCCATTACGTCAACCTCGGAGTTTCCGAAGGTGCCACTGTGTACTCAGGTGGAGACGACGGCAATGTCGATCTTCCCGGGTATTTCTACTCACCAACGGTCCTCACCGACGTCAACAACGACATGAATGTCGTGCGGGAAGAAATTTTCGGGCCCGTTGCAGCGATCATGCCATTTGATACGGAGGATGAGGTTGTTGGTCTGGCCAATGACACAGAATATGGTCTCGCTGCCGGCGTGTGGACACAGAACTTAGCACTGGCTCACCGCATGAGCAGACGCTTAGAAGCCGGCACGATTTGGGTCAATACATACCGCGCCATGTCGCCGATGTCGCCGCGTCAAGGATTTAAAAACTCGGGTGTCGGTATAGAACACGGTCTGGAATCCATCAACGAGTACACCAAACTCAAATCAGTCTGGATCAATACCAGCGAAGAAGAAGTCGGCGATCCGTTCGTCATGCGAGGTTAATAACTTGCCACTCATTGATATTTCCATTGCAAAAGGCCGAACCCCCGCACAGCTGCGAGCTCTGATCGACCAAGTACATATAGCAGCAGAAAACACAGTTGACGCTGCGCCAGAAAACATCACCGTAATTATTCGCGAAGTCGATACACATCTTTGGTCACGAACTAACACAACAATTGATGAACGAAAAAGTTCTCAATAAGACATATTTATAGAACCTGGTAAGGAAGTACACCATGCGTTTCTCACTATTTGCACACATGGAGCGTTGGGACGAAGCTGTTAGCCATGAACAGGCGTTCCAGGACCTGACGGACCTAACCCTGCTAGCCGAAGAAGGTGGTTTTTCAACGGTTTGGATCGGCGAGCACCACTCGATGGAATTCACCGCATCACCAAACCCGTTACCGCAGTTAGCATATCTGGCCGCTAAAACCTCCAAAATTCGGCTAGGTGCGGGCACCGTTATCGCACCCTTCTGGGATCCAATCCGTGCAGCAGGGGAGTGTGCACTCCTCGACGTCATCTCTAACGGTCGTATGGAGGTAGGTATCGCTCGTGGTGCCTACCAATTCGAATTTGACCGTATGACACCAGGTCTTGCATCTTCAGACGGCGGAACCTACCTACGTGAATTGGTGCCAGCCATACAACGGCTGTGGGAAGGCGACTACGCCCATGATGGTGAACACTGGCAGTTCCCAACCTCAACTTCGGTGCCAAAACCCATTCAACAACCAAACCCGCCGATGTGGATTGCTGCAAGAGACCCCAATACGCATGACTTCGCCATTGCTAACGGCTGCAACATTATGGTCACACCACTGATGAATGACGACGATGAAGTCATTGACCTGAAACGTAAATTCGACGGTGCCGTGGCCAACAACCCACAAGCAACTCACGACCCAGAACTCATGGTTCTGCGCCACACTTACATCCACCCAGAGTCCGAACCTGAAGGCTGGCGTGCAGGTGCTGAGGCAATCAGCAAATATTTCCGTACTTTCGCAGCCTGGGGTGCCAATGACACGACACCGACAAACGGATTCCTCAGTCCAAAACCCGTCGAAGACTTTGATGAAGGTTCAGCGATGCTGCCTGAATCGCTTCGTAAAGCTGCCATGATTGGCACTCCTGAAGAAGTAATAGCCCGCTTGAAAACATACGAAGAGATGGGTATCCATGAATTCGGCTACTGGGTAGATAATTCAATGACTCATGACGAAAAACGAGCATCATTGAAACTCTTTATCGATCATGTAGTACCTGCCTTCCAGTAAGGCAAAGTTGAATACCAATCACATTGAGGGGTAGCATGAGAAAGTCATTTTTTGCTGCCCCTCATGGGCACTATGGGAACACAAACCCAATTCATTCGTAAGGAAGCGATTCGCTGAAGGCAACACCAAAAACTCGTATGCTTCCAACACGATTCGACGGATGATGATAATACTATGCACGTATTGCGGACTGTTGTCTGCTCTCAAGTATCTGATTGTTTAAAACTCTCAGCAGTAAAGTAACTCCGGAGCCTGGCACGCCTACCTGCTCTTATACAGTCTGGGACCATCTCAGCACCAGAGACTGGCGCCGCACCCGACCCCCCCAATTCACCGATTCTCCGATTGAAGTTTTATCGCCGATCGGTGAAATTATCCGCAGCCTCAAATAACACTTCGCTGCCTATTAGTCTGATTGACATCTAGGAGATAGTAATGAAAACCGATGACCCTGAGTCCTCCAATAGTGTGGGACAAGATCCAACGTTTGTGGAGAAACTTCGTTCCGACCGAACGACTCTGGCAGTTGGGCTCTACCCCGAAGATATCCACCCCGGGCTCTTATCAGGCGTAGGCATTGATGATAAAGATCGTAAATTCGGTATCGATAAGACCATTTTTGCGGTAACCGGGAGCCTCATCGTTGCCTTTGTTCTGTGGGGTATCCTCAGTCCAGACTCAGTGGCATCTGTGGCAGGTATTGCCTTTGGGTGGGCCATGGATAACATGGGCTGGCTGCTCAACGCGGCCATGGGCGTAGGCATATTTGTGATGCTATACGTCGCTTTTGGCAAGTACGGGAAAATTAAACTCGGTAAAGACGACGAAAAACCAGAGTTTTCGCGTTTCTCCTGGGTCGCGATGATGTTCGGGGCAGGCTTGGGCGTTGGCCTATTTTTCTACGGACCTTCTGAACCACTCGCAAACTTTATCTCGCCCCCGCCGCATACTATGGCCGCACAGCAAGAGGTCATCAGCGGATTACAAGTAGGTGCTGGGGCAGACCCGGAAATCAACCGTGAAGCAATCCACCAGGGCGTTTCCCAAGCCAGCTATCACTGGGGTCTCCATATCTGGAGCATGTATGCGCTCGTTGGTGGAGCACTAGCATACGCAACGTTCCGTCGTGGTAGACCAACACTGATATCGTCAATTTTCCAAACGCTCCTTGGTAAAAAACATACCGAAGGTTTTGCAGGAAAACTGATCGACATTTTTGCGATCATTGCGACACTGTTTGGCACCGCAACCACGCTGGGCCTCTCCGCCATCCAGATCGGGCAAGGCGTGACCATCGTCAGCGGCATGGGACCAATAGGTAACAACACGCTCATCATCATTATCGGTGTTTTGGGCGCTGGTTTTATCATCAGTGCAGTATCAGGCGTGGCACGCGGTATTCGATATCTGTCGAATATCAACATTAGTTTGACCCTTGGCCTTGTACTGTTTGCCTTCTTTGCAGGACCCACGTTGTACCTGCTCAACCTGATCCCGTCCGGCATTCTGCATTACATTGACAACTATCTGACGATGATGAGTAAATCATTGTCGTGGGGCCCGGAAACCGTAGAATTCCAATCCTGGTGGACTGCGTTCTACTGGGCATGGTGGATTGCTTGGACCCCCTTCGTGGGCATGTTCATTGCTCGAATTTCACGTGGACGCACGTTGCGTGAATTTGCGCTCGTAACCATGGGAATCCCGACGCTCATTTTGATCCTAGCGTTCACGGTGTTCGGTGGATCTTCCATCATCCACTCCATTAATGGAGTGGAAGGCTTCGACGGCGAGGCGTCACCTGAAGCGGTGCTATTCAACCTATTTGATACGCTGCCCTTCAACAGCATCATGCCGTTCATCCTGATCGGCGTATTAGCGATCTTCTTTATTACGGCGGCAGACTCTGCATCCGTTGTCATGGGCATGATGACATCGCGAGGAAATCCCGCACCGAAGAAAGGCCTAGTAGTTTTCTGGGGTCTGTGCATGCTGGGGATCGCAGTAGTTATGCTGCTCTCAGGAGGCGAAGACGCACTTTCTGGTCTACAGAGCCTCATATATCTCATCGCATTACCATTTAGCCTCGTGCTGATTTTGATGGTCGTTGCTTTCCTCAAGGATCTAGCAACTGACCCAGCCAGGCTCCGGTACGAATATGCTCAGAAGGCTATGTCGGATGCGGTAATCCGAGGAATCGAAGACCACGGAGACGAATTCGAAATTGCTGTGAAACATTCTCCCGATGGGCGAGGTGCGGGAACTAGCGTTGACGCTTCAGATCCAAAGTATACGGAATGGTATAAAGAAGAGGCTGAGACCGGAACGATGCAACTCGTGACGGGTCAAGAAACAGAGCCGCATGACGAAACACCAGACAAATCTCGCGATCGTTTACCCGAATGATCACTAGGTAGAGACCGTTCTGTAACGAGCAAAGTCGGTGGATACGCTGAAAAGTATCCACCGACTTTGTCTTTAATGAGTAGTGATATAGGCCGGCGTGAGCTCAAGAATTTGTGTCTGAGAGCCCGCTGAGGATCTCGTCTGTCGTGGTTAGTGACACCATAGGCTCGAGTAAGCCCAGCAGCTCTAGGGACTGCTCGTGTGCATCTTGACTGGCACCAGCACAAGCATCAACAACGACCGTAACGTGTTTGCCTGCATCAACGGCCGGAAAAACGGTGCTTAGTACGCAACAGTCTGTTGCTACTCCAACGATGGTAATGGACTCATAATCTTGTGCGAGCTCAGATAACTGTCCTGACCACTTACTAAACGTGGGGGCTTGCACACGAAGATCGTCAGGTTCGGGCTCTAGAGTCAACTGCCAAAGAGGGTCCAGTGGGTCGACTCGATACTGATCCCAGCGATCATAGTATGCCTCCCACATTCCTTCTTCGCCCGGATCACGAATAAATTGTGTCCAGATGGCCGGCCCTGGATGATTCTTCCTGAGCTGCTGTACTTTGCTAGCAGCGTCGTCATAGCCAACACACTCCCACTGCGCTCCAGACAGTTGGAAAGCTTTTTGCATGTCGATAATCACGAGCAGAGAATCTTTAAAATTTGCTGGCATATTCATAAGACCAAATCTGTATAGGTGAAATGCGGGTTAAGTGGATATTTTAGTGCGCTGTTGTGGGGAGGCGGTCCCCACCGATAAGGGTTTGAACCATCGGAAAATGAAATAGCTCAGGGCTGCAGCTAGGCTGCCCACCAGAAAGCCAACGTCGCCGGCAGCGGAGCTGACATGGGCTAGCGGGCCCGTAAATAGTTCAGTATTCCAAAAAAGCATGGACGCTGCACAACCAATGATCCACGCCAGGAAGCCCCATTCAATCTTTCTTGAGCGATCGAATAATTCGGTGACCCCCGCTGATCCACTTCGTGAGGAACGGAAGTAATAGTCTAAGAGTAAGACCGTAGAGAAAGGCATGACTAAATAGGCTAAGACTGACAAGAAATCATAGAATGTGTCGTACGGGTCGCCCTGCATCCATAATGCAATACCTGTGCTGAGAATGGACATTGTCACGACACCGACCGGTCGGCTGATAGGTAGCCCGACGGTCAATAAAGACAATGCCCCACCATATAAATTCATGGCAGAAACAGGGATTGTCGAGATGACAACCGTGATCATAGCTACCGGTGCCCACCCACCAGTAAGCTCGCTCAGTGCTTCAACAGCACCCAAATCTGCTGCAAAACTCGAGACCAGTACGCCGATACTGCCTAGCCACGCCATGGAGAAGAAGCTACCGGCTGCAGTGAACACGGTGATTCTGGTGTGCGAAATAGTGACAGGCAAGTAGCGAGAGAAATCCGAAGCGAACGGCGTCCACGTCAAAACATACGCGAAAAAGAAGCCCGCAAAGACTACCCACGATGCGAATGATCCGTCGCCAAGGTCTCCGGCCGGTACGGTGCTCAAGCTGAGATCTACATTGTTAATCGAGACGATTGAAATGACCGCGAAAAGGACGGCTAGAACAACGGTTGCAATCTTGTTGATGAGATGCACCAGGTTGTATCCCCAAACTGCAGTTGCAGCTTGCAGAGAGTAGATGGCCACCGCACCTATCCAGAAGGGAATGTCAACAAGCGTTTGTAGGGCGAGTACAGCAAAAACTGTGTTTACGGCCGTCCACCCTAGAGCAGATACAACGGTCAGGAGGGTCACCGGGACTGCATTGGCGTGATAGCCCATCGGTCCGCGGCCTTGGACTTGTTGGGCGACGCCGAATTTCGCGCCAATTCCTGCCAGTAATCCCATGACTATTGCGCCCATACCGGCACCGACGGCAACCGCAGAGAGGCCTTGCATCACCGTCAAACCGAAAGAAGCTGAGAAAAACCCAGACACTAAGACAGCAAGTACCATGTTGGCGGCAAACCACAGAGTGAATTGCTGGCGGGCGTTGCCATGACGCTCCGTTAGTGGAATCTCTTCGGTTCCATAGGGCTCAGCAGATCTAAGCGAATTTCCATATATTGCTTGAGTCGTGTCAGACGCTAAGCCTTTAGAGTGTGCTTGCATGCATGAACTCTAGCTATATGCTGTGGCATGGGTCAACACTCCGCAAGTAAGCTGAAAATGCGCCGCTACGCGGGCCAGCGGACGACGCATAGCGCATTCTGTTGTATGCAAGCAGTGCCTGGCTCGACGAGGAGTCGAACGATCCAAGTCAAGTGCTGTGTATCCGTATTCCATTGATGAGGTTAATCGACGAGACTGGATACGTTACCAACCAAGGGAAGAAGGAAACGGACGTACTATGACACAAACTCAAGAACATACCACGTTGCTTGGCGATCCTCGCTGGCACAGCAATATTCTCAGCGGTGGGTGGGTTCCCGGCTCCGGTGCAGCGTTAGATATTATTGAACCTGCAACCGGTAAACAGCTCGGTACCATCGGTTCAGCCAGCCCAGATGATGTTCATACAGCGGCTAAACGTGCAGCTGCAGCACAAAAGCAATGGGCGTCTATGGTTCCGACTCAGCGGGCAGCAATTCTTCGGAAAGCCGGACTGTTGTTCGAAGAGTATGCTGAAGAATTACAGTCATGGATTATGCAAGAAACTGGTGCGATCCCACCAAAGGCAGATCTTGAATTGCACGTGGCCGCACAGGAATGCTACGAAGCAGCAGCCCTGTGTACCGCACCGCAGGGAGATGTGCTGACCTCGGATGACCCACGGTGGTCTTTTGCTCGTCGTCGGCCAGCCGGGGTTGTCGCGGTCATCTCCCCGTTCAACTTCCCGCTCATATTGTCCATTCGATCGGTCGTGCCAGCCCTGGCACTGGGCAACACAGTATTGCTCAAACCGGACCCCCGCACACCGGTCACCGGCGGTCTCATGATCGCTCGGATTCTTGAAGAAGCCGGCCTGCCGGAGGATGCACTGCACCTCTTGCCGGGCGGTGGAGATACCGGCGCGGCCATGGTTGAGGCCCCCGAAGTTCGCATCGTCTCGTTTACCGGCTCAACCGCGGCTGGACGCAAGGTTGGCGAAGCTGCCAGTCGGAACCTGAAGCGTGCTCACCTGGAACTGGGTGGCAATAATGCTCTGGTCGTGCTGCCTGGCGCCGATCTTGATGCGGCAGTCTCTGCAGGAGCCTTCGGTAGCTTCATGCACCAGGGCCAAGTATGCATGACCGCTGGACGCCACCTCGTCCACGAATCACTGGTGGAAGAGTACATCAGCAAACTGGCAGAGAAAGCGAAGAACCTTCCGATTGGTGACCCATCTGCAGAAGCCGTTGCGTTGGGACCGATCATTGACGAAGGACAACGAAATAATATTCACTCCATCGTTGAGAACGCACAGTCCCAGGGTGCCAAACTCGAAGCCGGTGGCGAGTACCGCGACCTCTTCTACTCACCCACGGTGTTGTCGAATATTTCGACCGATAACACCGCTTGGGCAGACGAGATCTTTGGACCGGTTGCCCCAGTCATGTCGTTCTCTACGATTGAGGAAGCCGCTCGGATCGTCAACGACTCAGAGTATGGTTTGTCGGTCGGGATCCTTGGCGACGTCGGCACAGCCATGGACCTAGCCGACCTCATCGATTCGGGCAAGATCCATATTAACGAACAGACTGTCGGTGACGAAGCCAATGCCCCATTTGGCGGTGTTGGGGCATCAGGCACCGGTTCACGGTTCGGCGGCGCACAGGCAAATATTGAGGCGTTTACCGAAACCCAGTGGCTCACGGTTCGGTCTTTCATCGCAGAGTATCCGTTTTAACATTCTCACGTCCCGTGATGCACAAGGTTAAAGGCGTCTACCTGGCAGTATTTTGCTGCCGGGTAGGTGCCATCGGTGGTGTCACGTAACGTAGTTCATACCAGGACCGCAGACCGTTGGTAGAGCTTCGCAACGGAAGCCGAGGAAAGAGGTCTATATGACCGCCGAAAGTATTTCCCACAAGCCAGTGTTTGAGGCGATGGCGCGGCGTGTGTCTCGATCTAAAGTCACCGACGAAGCACCCAGCCACGAAGAGCTGGAACATCTGATGAGCGTACTCTCCAGCGTGCCGGATCATTCCCGATTGCGTCCCTGGCGGGTGATAGAACTGCGCGGCGATGATCGCAAGAAACTTGGCAAAGCCCTGGCCAAAGCAAATAACAGCCCAAAAGAAAAAGGACTTTCCAAGGCCACCCGCGCACCACTGGTACTGGCGATTGTCGTATCGCCACGCAAGAGTAAGAAAGTACCATATTGGGAACAAGAGGCGGTGGCATCCGGAGTCGCACATTACCTGACTTTGCTGCTTGCCGAAGCGGGCTGGGGCACCATGTGGCGCACGGGTGATGCTGCTCGCTCCAAAGCGGTACACAAGGCGCATAAACTCACCACGGAAGAACAGCTCTTGGGCTGGATTTATGTTGGTGGTGTGCCGGAAGGCAAACGGTCTACCAAGCCGCGAAAACCCCTGGATATGGCACGCCACTTGAGCACCTTATAGTTGCGCTATTCTATGTTCCAGGACTGCCGGCAGAAGAGGAAGTAGGGACCGGGTGAACGCATTTCAAAGCGGCTTCGGATTTGGACGCAAGAAAAGAATCCAACCGGGAGACGGCCACCAGCTCAAACCGTTTCGGCCCTGGCAGCTGCTGAGTCGATCGCTGTTCTACGCGCCATTGGAATCGGACGACGGCACACAACAGACCTACGCGGTACATGTTGACTATTTCAACCTCGATGAAAAAGCCGACGTCTATCTGGATGGGAAACATCATCTGCGTGCCAAACTGCCCGCAAAGATTCCCGTCGAAGGCGGTGAAATCGAAGTCGCAACCAGCACCTACGGGCTGAAACGGATGCACTACGTCAATCACGCCGGTGCCGAGCGTGTGCTGTTGCCCGATCCAGCCAGTGCCGAAGGACTCCGGGCGCGATTCGCCAAACGATCACCGGCACTCAGTCGAGCCATCGGCGTGATCGCCGTCGTCGTGCTTCTGGCACTGCTGCCCATCGGGTTGTTGCAACTGGCTGAACTCGTGTCACACACCGAGTTCGCGCAAGACTATGTTGACCCGTTTACTTCGCCCATCCAGCTGCCGGACTGGACCGAGACACCGTTGCTGATTTTAGGAATTGCGGCGGCCACCGAACGGGCGTTGACGCTGCGCAATCACTGGCTTATTGATCTAGACACCGGCTGGTTTGAATAACAGCTAAACCGGTGGCCCCATCAGCAACAGCGCGATGTACACCACGATGACGGCGGCCAAGCCGATCAGAATGCTCAACAATGGGTGAAGGATAATCCAGCGCAGAAGACGGTCGTGCCACGTGTAATCTCGTGGGTCTTCCGTGGCGGTTCGCCGCCACTGCCCGGCAAGCCGCCCGCTGCGCTGCAACCAAATATCAACCGGGACGGTCGCATACGGAATGATGGCGCTGACGATGGCGACAGCACCAGGCAGCGCTGACCAACGTTGGTTCTTGGTCATGAGCACCGCGTTGGCAGCGTATGACAGGAACACGAAACCGTGGATACCACCGCCGATGGTGACGGCCAGATCCCAGCCCTGGGTGGCCCGTAAAATCAGGCCGCCGATCAGCAACGTCCAAGAAATAACCTCTGCGACAGCAAAGAAACGGAAAAATTTACGGGGCGTGGTGAACATGCGGTCCTCGAAACCAGGGGAGCGGTGGGTGTACCAACCATGCAGTCTAATGGGTAAAATTGGTGGCTCCAAAAGCCGATTCGCCCCACGCCCCCTTTCGAAAAACGGCGATGACTACCACAATGGAATCATGAGGGCGTAAGTCACAGTGCTGCTCTTTGCAGTTCTTGCAGCTCTTGGTCATTCGTACACGAGAACCCTATGTGGAAGGAGTGTTAATGATGACCACGAACCCAACGGATATTACTCTGCATCAGGCTCAAGCCGTCGTTGACGCGTGCATCCGTCGAGCCGAGGATCTGGACCTGAAAATGAATGCGGCGGTGGTTGACGCCGGAGCACATCTGAAAGCATTCAACCGGATGGATGGTGCCTGGCTGGGCAGCATCGATATTTCCATCAAAAAAGCCCGGACCGCCCGCTATTTCGACATGGAAACCAGCGATCTATCGCCGATGGTGCAACCCGGCGAACCGCTATATCACATGGAATTTTCCAATGACGGGCTCATCACCTTCCCGGGCGGTATCCCATTGAAACTCGACGATGGGACGGTGATCGGCGCCGTCGGTGTGAGCGGCTCAACGGTCGATAACGACCAAAAAGTTGCCGAAGCTGGCGCACAGGCCTTTGAAGCTGCCCAAAAATAAGACCTGCACGGCGCAACACAGTTAAAGATTATTCACCACTAAGGAGTGAAGAATATCCATGAAAGCTGTTGTATATAAAGAACCATATAAGGTTGCCGTCGAAGACGTGGATGACGTCAACATTCAAGATCCCACCGACGTCATCGTGCGTATCACCTCCACGGCCATCTGCGGCTCCGACCTACACATGTACGAAGGTCGCACCGACGCCGAACCCGGGATCACATTCGGCCACGAAAATATGGGCATCGTTGAAGAAATCGGGTCCGGTGTGACCACGGTGTCCAAGGGCGACCGGGTGGTCATGCCATTCAATGTGGCCTGTGGATTCTGCGATAACTGTCGAGCCGGAAAATCGGCGTTCTGCCTGACCGTCAACGAACCGGGCACCGCCGGCGGCGCCTATGGGTACGTGGGCATGGGCCCCTATCCTGGTGGTCAGGCCGAATTCTTGCGCGTCCCATTTGCCGACTATAACTGCGTGCAACTGCCCAAGGGCGAAGAACACGAAAAAGACTTCGCCATGCTGGCGGATATTTTCCCCACCGGCTACCATGCCACCGAACTCGCCGGCGTAAAACCCGGTGAAACCGTGGCGGTCTACGGTGCCGGGCCGGTGGGCCTGATGGCCGCCTACTCGGCGCAACTCAAAGGCGCCAGCAGGGTGTTCGTGGTGGATCACGTGAAGAACCGGCTGGATATCGTCAAAGCGATGGGTGCCGAACCGATCAACTTCGAAGACGGCGATCCGGCCCAACAAATCCACGACGCGGTGCAAGCCTATGGGGTGGACCGCGGCATCGATGCGGTTGGGTATCAGGCCACCGAATCGGAAGGCAACGAACAGCCCGCCGTGGTGCTCAACCAACTGGTGGACACAGTTCGGCACACCGGGGGCCTGGGTGTTGTTGGTCTGTATGTTCCGTCGGATCCGGGCGCACCAGATGAACACTCTGCCAAAGGTGAGCTGCTCTTCCGGATGGGCAGGTTCTTTGAGAAAGGCCAAACCATGGGCACCGGACAGGCCGATGCTAAACGGTATGCGCATAAACTGCGTGACCTGATTATTGCCGGCCGAGCCGAACCAGGTTTCGTGGTCTCCAAAGTACTGCCATTGGGCGATGCTCCCGATGCGTACGCGCGATTCGACAAACGCGAGGAAGGCTATTCCAAAGTATTGCTACAACCGGCACGCTAACTGATCACAGCTAAGGGCCCTGCCGAGCTTCGGCCGGGCCCTTAGCTGTGCTCCGACGACGTTGTCGAGTGATCTTGACGAAACCGTGACACGGCAAGAAAACCAAATCCCAACACCATCACGTGCAACACTAACGACAGCCCCATCGCCGTTGAAAAATCGGTGTACTGCAGGCTGACTTGCATGACGCCACCCAGGGCCGCAGCGCCAATTACCGCCCCGACTTGACGCGACGTGTTGTACACCCCGGAGCCAGCACCAACCAACCTGCTGGGTAGCTGACGCATCGAAATTGCTGAATTTGCCGACCAGCACATGGCATTGGCGGCACCTTGTAACACCAAGGGGACGACCAGCCAGCCGACCGGTAACTCGGTGGCCATGAATGAGGCAAAGAGCGACATCGATAGCATCATCGCACCGAACCCAATT
>Ga0209487_1001918_pt1 | contig 17171 bp, 14 predicted proteins | sample Poulit2012_FD_187524 | JGI IMG/M metagenome (GOLD analysis project Ga0209487, IMG submission 187524) | Agricultural soil microbial communities from Georgia to study Nitrogen management - Poultry litter 2012 (SPAdes) (version 2) | ecosystem: Environmental > Terrestrial > Soil > Agricultural land...
TTTGGTAAATATTTTTCACAATATTGAAAAATATCTGTAATAAGTCGCATGGACGGTTTTGGTGGGTAAATATACGTCCCCCGGGCGATATATTCTTTTAATATATCATTTTGTATCGTGCCGGTTAATTTTTCCGATGGGACACCTTGCTTTTCACCAACGGCGATATACATAGCTAATAAAATAGCGGCTGGGGCATTAATCGTCATCGATGTACTTACTCGATCGAGTGGTATTTGATCAAAAAGCAACTCCATATCGTGTAAACTGTCAATCGCTACACCGACTTTACCAACTTCGCCTTCAGCCATAGGATCGTCAGAATCATAACCAATTTGTGTCGGTAAATCGAAGGCGACTGATAAACCTGTTTGTCCTTGTTCTAGTAAATAACGAAAACGTTTATTCGTTTCTATTGCCGAACCAAATCCCGCGTATTGACGCATCGTCCATATTTTACCACGGTACATTGTCGGTTGAATGCCACGTGTATAAGGATATACACCAGGAAAACTTAGATGATCATCATACGTCTCATCTCGTTTAAAATAAAGACGGTCAACTTCTATATCAGAAGAAGTTGTAAACTTATCTTTTCGTTCAGGAAATCGCTTCATTGTCTCATCAAGTATTGTTAGCCATTCGTTATAAAGTTCATCTTTAATATTTTTATTTTCCATAAGTGTGCGTCTCCTTTATTAAAAAAATACGTACTCATCTATGTAAACGCTTGTATCAATATTCATTTCACGATAAAATAAGTTTAACAGTTTGAACAAAGGGGGAAGACTCCATGGCAAATAAACAAAACAAACGACCTACTCGTAGAAAATCTAAACGTCAACGCCGTATAAAAGTTATTGTGTATATTATGGTTATCGCGATGTTATTATCAACACTTACCGCTGGATTAGCCATGTTTTTATAATAATAATTTACGTATGTTTTAAAATTATAAATGCTCTGTTAATTTTACCGAAGATTGGTTATACCAGTCTTCTTTTTTTAAACAGATGAATAAAATGAGGCTGGCCCTTAATCGAGTCAGCCCCAATAGTTCGATCAATTTTATATTTCTTCGCAATGTTCATCAAAAATTGTTTGCAACTTCGTAATTACATCAATGGCACTAAAACCTTCAATTTCATGACGACCTAACATTGCAGCGATTTTACCATCCTTCATTAAAGCGAACGATGGTGATGAAGGTGGATATCCTTCAAAATAAGACCTAGCATGTTCTGTTGCTTCACGGTCTTGTCCGGCAAAAATAGTTACTAAATGTTTTGGACGTTTATCATAATGAATGGCATTTGCTGCTGCTGGTCGAGCAATCCCACCGGCACATCCGCAAATAGAATTTATCATGACAAGCGTTGTACCTGGACGTTCAAAGGCTTTATCAACTTCCTCAGGGCTTTTTAATTCTTCATAGCCTGCTTCACGCATATCTTGGCGACCTACTTCTACAACATCTTGCATAAATTGTTCAAATCTCATTGTCTACCAACCCCTTGCGGTATATTAAATATCGTTAAAACAAGCTTAACAATTTTAAAAAGATAATTCAATCGTAAAAGGTTATTGTTCGTTTAATTTATCAATTAATAAATATTAATGGTCGACTCATTCATCCCTTCTAATAGGGATTTGACATGGGCTAAAAATTTACCGCAAATTAAGCCATCTAAAACACGATGGTCTAAAGATAATGAAAGATTAACTATATCGCGGGCAGCGAACATATCATTAATAATTACTGGACGTTTAACGATCGATTCAACTTGCAAAATCGCTGCTTGTGGATAATTAATAACACCCATTGAATGAATTGAGCCGAAAGAACCTGTATTATTGACAGTAAATGTGCCGCCTTGCATATCCTTCGTAGTTAATTTTCCAGTACGTGCCTTCATCGCTAATGAATATATATCATGAGCAATACCTTTGACACTTTTATCATCAGCATTTTTAATAACTGGTACGAATAATTCGTTATCTTTAGCGACAGCAATAGAAATATTTATATCTTTACGTTGAATGATTTTATCTTCAGCCCATGTACTATTTAATTCTGGAAATTGCTTTAAAGCTTGTGCGACTGCCTTAACAAAAAAAGCAAAGTACGTTAAATTATATCCTTCTTTTCTCATAAATTCATCTTTAATCGACTGCCGATAGTTAACTAAATCGGTAACATCAACTTCAACGGTCATCCAAGCATGGGGTATTTCTTGCTTTGAGCGAACCATATTTTGTGCAATCACTTTACGAACACCTGTAACAGGAATTTCAATATCTCCCACAGCTGTAGGAGTGATTTTTCCTTCTCGTTTTGGCTCGGGTTGTGTCGTTATTTGTGGAACTTTTTCTTTTCGTTCGTCTTGTTTTGTTTCAATATATTGTTCAATATCTTTACGTGTAATTCGTCCGCCGCGTCCTGTACCTGAAAGCATCGACAAATCGACATTATGTTGTTGGGCTAGCTTTAAAACCGCGGGTGAATAACGAGTTTTCATCGATTGATCATCAGTTGTTTCACTTTGTGTAATTTCAACCGATTGTGTTGTTTCAGTTAGCTCTCTTTCCGATTTTGTTTGTTCAACTTCGATCGTACACATAACATCGCCTACAGCTATCGTCGTTCCTTCTTCGACGATTATTTCTTTAATCGTTCCGCTAAATGAAGAAGGTACTTCCGCATTTACTTTATCTGTCATTATTTCCGCAATCGGATCATATTTGTTTACATAGTCTCCTTCATTAACGAGCCACTTTTCAATGGTCCCTTCTGTGACACTTTCACCTAGTTGTGGCATCGTCAACTGTTCAATAGCCATCGTGCGTCCCTCCTGAAATTTAATTTTAAATTACTATAAAGTTTTAGAGCACCATTAAAATTCAGCTAAATCACGCATCGCTCGTTCAACTTTTTCTGGGTTAATCATAAAGTACTTTTCCATTGTCGGCGCATACGGCATTGCGGGGACATCTGGTCCGGCTAAACGTTGGACTGGTGCATCAAGGTCAAATAAACAATGTTCGGCAATAATTGCGGAAACTTCACTTAACACACTGCCTTCTTTATTATCTTCCGTAATAAGTAAAACTTTACCAGTTTTTGTGGCCGCTTCTACAATTGCTTCCTCGTCTAACGGATAAACTGTTCGTAAATCTAATATATGTGCATCAATACCTTCTTCAGCTAATCTTTCTGCTGCTTGAAGCGCAAAATGAACACATAATCCATAAGTAATGACCGTTATGTCCGAGCCTTCACGTTTAACGTCTGCTTTTCCAATTGGTAAAACATAATCATCATCTGGTACATCACCTTTTAAAAGACGATAAGCGCGTTTATGTTCGAAAAATAATACAGGGTCATTATCACGTATTGCTGCCTTTAACAATCCTTTTGCATCATATGGCGTTGATGGCATAACGATTTTTAAACCCGGCTGGTTTGCAAATACTGCTTCGACAGATTGGGAATGGTACAATGCCCCGTGTACACCTCCACCATAGGGTGCTCGAATCGTAATTGGACAATTCCAATCGTTATTCGAACGATAACGAATTTTAGCTGCTTCTGAAATTATTTGGTTAACAGCTGGCATAATAAAATCAGCAAATTGCATTTCTGCAACAGGGCGCATTCCATACATCGCTGCACCGATACCTACCCCAGCGATGGCTGATTCCGCAAGTGGTGTATCAAGGACACGCGCTTCACCGAATTTTTCGTATAATCCTTCAGTAGCTTTAAAAACGCCTCCTTTTTTTCCAACGTCTTCTCCTAAAATAAAGACGCGATCATTTTTTTCCATCTCTTCTTCAAGCGCTTTAGTAATCGCTTGAATATATGTCATGACGGTCATCTTCTAACCCCCCTATTGTTCGTAAACATATTTCAATGCATGTTCTGGTGCTGCATACGGTGCATTTTCCGCGTAATCAGTTGCTTCATTAACGAGTTGTGTAATGTCTTTTTCAATTTCTTCTACTAATTGATCCGTCAATACATTCGTCTCTTTTAAATAATTACTAAAGGTTAATAAACAGTCATTTTCCTTTGCCTTGTTAATTTCTTCTTGATCGCGATATGCTCGATGGTCATCATCACTTGAGTGAGCCGTAAGTCTTTGCGTCATCGCTTCAATAAGTGTTGGACCTTCACCATTAATAGCACGGTCTCTTGCTTCTTTAATCACTCGATAAACTTCTAATGGATCATTTCCATCGACAGTGTAACCAGGCATCCCATAACTAATAGCACGGTCAGCAACGTTTTTACTCGCTAATTGTTTCTCAACGGGTACAGAAATCGCATAACCATTATTTTCAACCATCGTAATAACAGGTAATTTATGAACTCCCGCAAAATTTAGCCCTTCGTGAAAATCACCTTGGTTTGTTGAACCTTCACCTAAAGTCGTAAAAGATACGACTTTTTTGCTTTCCATTTTTAAAGCTAAAGCAACACCTACCGCATGTGGTACTTGTGTTGTTACAGGTGATGATCCCGTGAGAATTCGTTTATCTTTACTCCCAAAATGCCCGGGCATTTGTCGGCCACCTGAATTAGGATCTTCAGCTTTAGCAAATCCTGATAACATAATTTCTTTCGTCGTCATTCCAAAGGCAAGGACAACGCCTAAGTCACGATAATATGGAGCAATATAATCCCTTTGTCGATCTAAAGCGAAAGCTGCTCCTACTTGTGCGGCTTCTTGACCTTGGCAAGAAATGACAAAAGGAATTTTACCTGCCCGATTGAGCAGCCACATTCTTTCATCAATTTTTCGAGCTAATAACATTGTTTTATACATTTCAAGTACGTCTTCATCTGTTAAACCGAGTTCAATATGTCGATTTTTAGTCATGAATAAACCTCCTTTTTTAAGGTAAAGTTGACTAATAATGAATAGATATCCCTTCAATAGCTAAAGCGGCTTCCCCTATTGTTTCCGCTAATGTTGGATGTGGATGGATTGTCTTTGTTAATTCCCACGGTGTAGCATCAAGTAATTTAGCTAAACTTGCTTCGGAAATCATTTCCGTTACAAAGGGTCCAACCATATGAATACCGAGAAGATCATCATTTTCCTCATCAGCAATTATTTTAATAAACCCTTCACTTTCACCATGAACGAGAGCCTTCCCGTTTGCTTGGAACGGGAATTTACCAATTTTTACAGAATAACCGAGTTTCTTTGCTTCATCTTCTGTTAAGCCAATTGAAGCAACTTCCGGATCTGAATAAACACATGCAGGAATATTCGCCTGATCGATTGGAAAAGGATCCTTACCTGCAATATGTTCAACGGCTGTAATCCCTTCATGTGATGCAACGTGTGCTAATTGTCTTCCACCGATTACATCGCCAATCGCATAAATGTGCGATTCTTTCGTTTGATAAAATTCATTCGTTTCAATGTAACCATTCTTTAAAATAATACTCGTATTGTCTATCCCAATATCGTATGTATTCGGTTTTCGCCCAACTGACAATAAAACATTTTGGGCTGTTAATTGTTTTGTTTTGTCATTTATTAAATAATTAATTGTCACTTCATTATTTTTTGGTTCATTCGTTTTTTGAACAGTGGCATTCGTAATAATTTCAATACCTTTTTTATTTAATTGACGTTCTACTTCTTTAGAAATATCAATATCTTCTGTAGGCAAAATACGTTCACTATATTCAAGTATCGTTACCGAAACATTAAAGTCGGCTAGTAGTGAAGCCCATTCAATACCAATGACACCACCACCAACGATAATCATTGATTCTGGTAATTGCTTCAATTGCAAAGCATTGTCAGATGTTAATACATATTTACCATCAATCGAAATATCAGGTAAAGTTGCCGGGGTTGAACCTGTTGCAATAATAATGTTTTTTGGGATAAGCATCGTATTTTCATCACCATTGTCATGTTCAATAGAAATAGTTCCAGCCATTGGTGAGAAAATACTCGGACCTAATATTCGCCCAATACCATGATAAACAGAAATTTTATTCTTTTTCAATAATGATTGGACCCCTTGATAAAGTTGTGCAACAATCTTTTCTTTACGTTTTTGTACGTTTAAGAAATTTAAAGTATATTCGGATACATCAATCCCATATTGTTCAGCTGCTTTCGTTTGGCGATAAACCTCAGCACTTCGTAAGAGAGCCTTCGATGGGATACAACCACGATGTAAGCATGTTCCGCCTAATTTATCTTTTTCAACGATAGCGACCTTTAAACCTAATTGGGCTGCCCGTATCGCAGCAACGTAACCACCAGGTCCACCACCGAGTATTGCAAGATCGTATTCTTTTGTCATCATTTGTCACCTCAATATAGAAGATTTATGAGCGACGTTTCAAAATATGTTGCTCATTTAATAGAAATTGATTGCGCGTTTGTTTGATCGATTGAATACGCTCTTCAGCCATTCGATCAGCAGCTAAATACGTTGGAATATTGTCTCGCTTGGAAATTTCATAAACCTTTTGTAAATTATTATAAATTTGTTCTACTTTTTTCATCGCTCGTTCCTGATTATAACCATTTGGTAACAATTCATCGGCGACATTAATGACCCCTCCGGCATTAATTACGAAGTCAGGTGCATAAACAATTCCTTCTTCATAAAGCATATCACCATGTTTATTTGCTTGTAATTGATTGTTTGCTGAACCTGCAACAACTTTCGCTTTCAATCGAGAAATTGTATCATCATTAATGATCGCCCCTAAAGCACATGGAGAAAATATATCACATTCGACATCATAAATATCATCAGGGTCAACAGCTTTAGCATTAAACTTTTCTACAGCTTTTTGGACCGACTTTTTATTAATGTCAGTAACAATTAGTTGAGCTCCTTCGCTATGTAAATGTTCACATAGACGAAAAGCGACATTACCAACACCTTGGACGGCGATTACTTTACCTGCTAAATCATCTGTCCCAAAGGCCTCAAGAGAGGTTGCTTTAATACCTTTATAAATACCGTAAGCTGTTACAGGAGCGGGGTTACCTGATGAGCCAACATTTGATGTACCCGTTACATAATCAGTTTCCGTATATATTAAGTCCATATCCTCAACGGTCGAACCGACATCTTCAGCCGTAATGTAACGTCCGTTTAAACTTTGCACGTACCTACCGAATGCACGAAACATTTCTTCATTTTTATCTTTAGTAGGATCACCAATAATAACCGCTTTACCACCACCTAAATTTAATCCAGCAGCCGCATTTTTATACGTCATCCCTTTAGCTAATCGTAATGCATCCTCTATTGCTTCAGTTTCGGAATTATACGTCCACATACGAACGCCACCTAATGCAGGGCCTAAAGTCGTATCATGAATAGCAATGATTGCTTTTAATCCTGACGTTTTTTCATAAGCAAAAACGAGTTGTTCATAATTATCATTTTCCATATGTGAGAAAATTTCCATTTTATTGTACCCTCCTTGTAAAAAAATCACATTTTTATTATAAACGAAAACAATCTTTAATGATGTAAAAATCACTTATAAAACTACCCATATAATTATAATGCAATTTGCGTGCCAATTCCATTGATATGAAAGCGCTTTACCTAACATTGTTTTATTGTGAAGTTTTTTGCATATGTGCAATTTACTGCATGCAAAGTTATTCGAGGTTATACTTTTCAAACTTATAATATAAAGTTCGGATAGATATTCCTAAAGATCTGGCAGTTTTCGTTTTATTATAATCATTTGCCTCGTATGTTCGTGCAATAAATTGCTTTTCAAATTGATTAAGCGCATCTTCTAAGGAACTATTAGGTAATTCATTCGTTAATCCATCACCTCTTTTATACAATAAATTAATATCTAAGGGTGGTAAATGTTTCATTTGAATGACTTTTTCATGACGTTGCATATAAATCATTGCTCGACCAATAATATTTTCTAATTCACGAACATTACCAGGCCAATCGTAACTTTTTAATTGCTGTAAAGCTTGCCCATCAATCGCTTCGACATCCCGACCATACGTTTCATTAAGTTGGTTAATTAAATGATCAGTTAAATGTGGCAAATCACTCAAACGTTCTCGTAAAGATGGAATAAAAATGGGTAAACGGTTTAAGCGATAATACAAATCTTGTCTAAAAGTACCCTCCATAATTGCTTTTTCCAAATTTACATTCGTAGCGGTAATGACTCGTACATCAATTGGGATCGGTTTCGTTCCTCCAACACGTACGATCTCATTTTCTTGTAAAACTCTTAATAATTTAGCCTGTGTTGAAAGCGAAAGTTCACCGATTTCATCTAAAAAAATACTTCCATGATGCGCTTCTTCAAAAAGGCCTTTTTTGCCACCGCGCCTAGCACCAGAAAAAGCACCTTCTTCATAACCGAAAAGTTCGCTTTCTAAGAGAGATTCCGCTATTGCCGCACAGTTAACACGGATAAATTTTTCATGTTTTCGATCGCTCTCATTATGAATAGCATGGGCGAATAATTCTTTACCCGTTCCTGATTCACCACGCAATAAAACCGTTGCTGGAGTTTTTGCACCAACTTTAGCTTGTTCTAATGCAAGTTGCATTTCTTGAGATGGTCCAATAATGTCATTAAATGTATATTTTGCTTCTAATGTTCGAATCTTTTGTTTCGCTTTATTTAATTCGCGAGTTAAAGTATATATTTCGGAAACATCGTGAATAACTCCAACACTTCCTTTAATCATTCCATCTACAATAACAGGTGCTACATTGACGAGAACATCTTTTTTATGTTCTCCAACTTTCATCGGTACACCACGAACAGCTTGCCGCGTTTTTAAAACTTTTAAGTGCATACTCTCCCCTTCGTAAATATCAACTGTTGCAGGTTTACCAAGTACATCATCTTCGGATAATCCTGTTAAACGTGTGTAAGCTGGATTGATCATTAACCCTAGTCCATTTTCATCGACAACACTTATCGCTTCATCAGATGATTGAATAATTGCTTCAAGCATTTTTTTAATTTCTTTTAAATCAGTATTTTCTTCTGCTAAATTAACAACTTCTGTAATGTCTTTAAAGACGGCAAAGGCTCCCATAACTTCATGATGTGAATTTATAATTGGAATTCGTGTAGAAATAACTTGCCGACCATTTTCTAAAATAACTTTTTGATTTAATTCTTTACGATGACTTTTCATCACGTGGGGGAGTCGGGAGTTTTTTATAATTTCATATATATGTTTATCAATTACTTCGGCTTTGTTCATGCCAATTACTTTTTCAGCACGTTCATTCAAAAATTGCACACGTTCATGTTCATCAATAACGATTATACCATTATGCATATTGTTTAAAATTAATTGTTGATAATTCATCTGATGTTTTATTTGTTCTAATAAAATCTCTTTTTGTTCAAATAGTTCGGAAATAATGTAAGCGACAGCTCCGGGCACAACAATTGTTTGTAAATGTTTTGTGGCGGCTAATAAATCGTTTAGAACATCTTCTTTGCCGGTTGCTTCGATAATAATGTCGATGTTTTCCGACAAAAACTCCCGCCAATTAGTACCAGTTTGAATACCGCTTTTTTGAGCTAACTGCAGTCCTTTTGCTTTTTGATCAACATCAACAATTGCAACAATTTTCATTTTGTCAACTTCATGTAAAATTTTAAACAATGCTGTACCACCAGTGCCAGCACCTACAATAAGCACTTGCATTAAGATCAACTCCACTTGCAACCTTTTGCATGATTATATCATAAATACTCTGAAAAAATTAGCAGTAAACGTTTTCTAATTTAATATTAACATAATGCAAAAAAAATCCTATGTTTAAACGAATCTTTAAACATAGGATTTTATAAAAATATATTATTCAAAATATGCTTTATAAAGCGAAGGTATTGCCCGTGTTAAATCTTCTGTTTTAATACCGAACATCATCGATACTTCCGATGAACCTTGGTTAATCATCTCTAAGTTTACCCTTGCGTTTGCTAATGCCTCTGTCGCTTTATGGGCCATACCAATCGTTTGTTGCATCCCTTCACCGACAACCATTATTACAGCCAAATCATGTACCATTCGAATAGTATCAACATCTAGTTCTTCTTTAATCCGATTCATAATTCGTGTTTCTTTTGCAGCAGTCAGTTGGTTTTCTCGCATAATAATTGTTATATCGTCGATACCCGAAGGCATATGTTCAAAAGAAACATTTTCGTCTTCTAAAATGTGTAGTAATCGTCTACCAAAACCGACTTCCCTGTTCATTAAGTATTTACTAACATATATACTGCAAAAACCAGTATCACTAGCAATACCAACGACACAACGGGCAGTTGGTTCTTTGTGAGCGACAATCATCGTACCAGGTGCTGAAGGGTTGTTTGTATTTTTAATGCAAACCGGTATTTTCGCTTCAAATGCAGGAATTAATGCTTCATCATGGAAAACCGAAAAGCCAGCATAGGATAATTCACGCATCTCTTTATATGTTAATGTTCTAATTTTTTTTGGATTTTTAACAAACTGCGGATTAACTGAATAAACTGAATCAACGTCCGTAAAATTTTCGTACAATTTTGCTTTTACACCGGCAGCGATAATAGAACCTGTTATGTCTGAACCACCGCGTGAAAAAGTTACTAATTTTCCATCTTCTGTATAACCAAAAAAACCAGGTATAACAACAATCTCATCATTTTTTCTTAATTTGTAAATTTTCTCATAACTATTTGGTAAAATTTGCGCATTCCCAGGATGATCACTGACGATTATCCCGGCATTTAATGGATTAACATAAATCGAAGGTAAACCTATTTTGTTTAAATAAGCACTAACGACTTTTGCCGAACTATCTTCACCTAAAGCTAATAATTGATCTAAATTGTCAGCAGTAATTACGTTTAAAGCATCTTTGAGAGATTGTTCAATATTTGTTAACAAGCCGTTGTCTAATTTTAAACCATCAATAACTTCTTTAAAACGATTTAAAATAGTTCGATATATATGTTCATATGATTTGTTATTGACAAATGCTTCGCCTAATTTGATTAAAAGATCTGTTACTTTTTCATCATCGTCATATCGTTTTCCAGGTGCTGAAACGACAACGAATTTACGATTTTTATCCGCTTTTATAATGTTTGCTACTTTCTCAATTTGTTTTGCGTTTGCGACGGAACTTCCCCCAAATTTTACGACAATCATTTCTATCTCCTCATGCTATTTATTATTGTAATATTTTATTTATTATTGTATTGGTTAATACGTTGTCTTTTGCGGTCACGGTGATATATATAACCACCGAGAAAAGCAATGCCACCAACAAATAAAATTAAACCGACGATAAATTGAATGCCTTTCGTTAATAAGATAGGATAAAAATCATCAAATAAAGTGTCCCGCATTAGTTTAATTCCAAAAGCAGCGATCACTCCCGGAATTAACAACAATGTTGCTGCAATTATTCTAATCATTTACATGCTCCTTAATGATTTAAGCTTCCTATATTATAACAAATTCAATTTATGAATTATAATGATTCGGTTTAAACGATAAAATAAAAAACTCTCAGAAAATTACCCTGAGAGGAAAACAAGTGCTATATATACCAAGCCTCTCTTATCTTCCAAAACGAATAAATATAAACGTTTTGCAGGATTTAGCACCTTTTCTATCGTGACAAAGAATGGTTGCTGGGCATCATAGGGCCAGTCCCTCCGCCACTCATGATAAGATATTTAATATTAAGTAATAATATAGCACCACGCTTAATCATTGTCAATAAATTTAATCTAATCGTATGAATTGTTAGAACAATGACTTTATTTGAAAGCGCTTTACTTTTTATTTATTTGTAGAAAATTGTTTTAACTGACGCGATGTTGTAATCTTAATTTATCTGCAATCATTGCAATAAATTCTGAATTAGTCGGTTTTGCTTTAGAGACATTGATTGTATAGCCGAACATTGCTGAAATAGCGTCAATATTTCCACGACTCCAAGCGACCTCAATAGCATGTCGGATCGCTCGTTCAACACGTGAAGCTGTCGTATCATATTTTTTAGCTATATCTGGATAAAGTATTTTTGTAATAGAACCGAGCAAACTAATGTCATTATAAACCATTGTAATAGCTTCCCGTAAATATAAATACCCTTTAATATGGGCGGGGACACCAATTTCATGAATAATTTCCGTAATATCGCCCTCTAAATCATTATGTTCTCTAATCGTAATGTCAGAAGTTGGAAGCGGTTTTCTCATGTAGTCTTGACCACTTACTTGGCGTATTTGTTCTGTTAAATGATTAAGATCAAACGGTTTTAATATAAAATAGTCGACGCCTAAATTAACGGCTCGACGCATAACTTCTTCGTGCCCAAAGGCTGTTAACATAATCACTTTTGGTTGTTTTTCTGTTGGAAATTCGCGTAATTTTTTTAAAACACCTATTCCATCTAGATGTGGCATAATACAATCAAGTACTAATACATCGGGTTTTACTTCTTCAAATAATTCTAAACATTCTCTTCCATCATATGCTTTCCCAATAACTTCGATGTCATCAACTATTTTAAAATACTCCTCCATCATCTGCACAATTTCTCGATTATCATCCACTAAACAAATTGTTATTTTTTCCACTTTTTTTCTCCTCTCTATGTAATTGTCTATATTCCCATTTAAAAGATTCGACGTAAAATGTAATAATCCTTTGGAAAATTTAATATTTTTCGAATTTTTTAAAGAAAACTTGTAGTGGGAGAAGTTATCTCCCATTACAAGTTTCAATTAACTCGCTTGCGCATTAAGATTAAACACATCGATCCCTGCTTCTTGCAACATCCATTCGATATGAATCCCGTAACCTGAATGTGGTTCATTAACAAATACATGAGTAACGGCACCGATTAGCTTCCCATTTTGAATAATTGGACTTCCACTCATTCCTTGAACAATCCCGCCTGTTTTATTTAATAATTTTTTATCTGTTATCTTAATGATCATTCCCTTTGTTGAAGGTATTTTCTGTGGCGAGCTACTCACAATTTCAATATCAAAGGATTCCACTTTTTCACCTTCAATAACAGTCAAAATCTTTGCGGGTCCTTTTTCAATTTCATGGGCAAGAGCAATGGGAATCGGTTTATCCTCGGTAAAATCATTTCTTAGATCATCAAGCATACCGAAAATACCAAAGGGTGTGTTTTTTGTTATTGAACCAAGTTTATTATTTTTCGTCGAAAAGCTAGCCTTTTTTTCACCAGGTCGACCATTTATACCCTTTGTAATTGAATTAACTTTAGAACGCATTATTGTTCCTTCATAAATTTCAATAGGTTTATGCGTATCCATATCAGATATAACATGGCCGAGTGCTCCATATTTTTTACTTTTAGGTTCATAAAAGGTCATCGTACCAATTCCACTTGTAGAATCACGAATATATAAACCGATTCGGTATTTATTATCTTTATGATCGTAAATCGGTTTAATTGTTCGTACAAACTCATCATCGCCACGTTTTACCGTAACCTTTAAAGATTCATTATCTTCAGCAAATTTATTTATATACTTAGTGACATCATCCATTTCCGAAATTTTTTGCTCATTAATCTTTAAAATAATGTCACCGACATCAATTTGTGCCTCTTCACCGGGTGAAACGTATTGATCATTTTGTTTAATAAGATGGTGACCGACAACTAATACACCTAATGTTTGTAATTTTATGCCGATTGATTGTCCACCTGGTATAACATGAATGTCATCTAATATTGATAAATTTACTTTTTTAACTGGTAAGCCATTTATATTATAAATGACCGATTGTTCAGCGTTTAATTCGGCGTCATTCGTGATGGAAGTTGAAATGTCTGTTGCTGGTTGAATAGGTAAATTTAATTTAGGAAGTTCAACATTATTTTTAAACGCAATTATTTCCTTCGGGATGGCTAAATAATCATTGAATGGACGAATAAAAGGGACGAGAATAATAAAAATTATTAAAAGGAGGCCAATTAAATATCTAAATGTTTGTTTTTGTTGTCTCATTTGTCACACTCCAAATTTTTGCTCATGCCTTTTATTTGTATTCATAATGTGACCTGATACGAGACTTTTTAAACTTGTTAATGATAAGAAAAACTGTGTAACGTTTCCTTAAAAAATTATGTATAAACTTTTACCTTGAAAGCGTATTTTAAAAAATCGCTAAAACATAATTGTTTTAACGATTTTCCGTAAAATATGATGTAATACATTTTTGATTAAATATTTTTCTTAAATGTTGTTGCTAAATCAAGCATTTCTTGGCCATGCTTTAATGCTGTTTTCGTTAATTCAGCACCTGTCATCATTCGACTGAGTTCTTCAATTTTTTCGGCTTTAGATAGTTCATTTACTTGAGTACTCATCCGTTCGTCTGTTTCACTTTTTGTTATTAATAAGTGAGCATCAGCCATTGAAGCAACTTGTGGTAAATGAGTTATACAAAGCACTTGAGAGCTCGTTGAAATTTGTACAATTTTTTCACCCATTGCTTGTGCGACACGGCCACTAACACCTGTATCAACTTCATCAAAAATAACACTTGTTACACCTTGATGTTTTGCTAAGATTTTTTTAATCGCTAACATAATCCGTGAAAGTTCCCCACCTGAAGCAATCTTATGTAATGGCTTTTCGGGTTCACCTATATTTGTTGAAATAAGAAATTCAATATGATCTAAACCATGTTCTTGAAAATTAAGTGACAGAAAATCATCATCACGATCAATTGAAGGGAATTCATTAAAGTGAATTGAAAACGTAGCATTTTCTAAATATAAATCATCGAGTTCTTGTTTAATTTCCTTTATGAGCCGCTTGGCTGCCACTTGCCGAATATCATGTAAATTTTTTGCTTCCAAATAGGCATCTTTAGCTGTTTCTAACATTTTTTGTTCGATTTTTGCCATATGAGAATCTTTATGGGTGATTTGTTCAATTTCTTCTTCAACTTTTGCCATATATTCTAAAATATCGTTAACTGTCGACCCATATTTTTTCTTTAAGCGACTTATTTCATCAAGACGACCTTCTATTTCATTTAAACGATGTTTATCATAATGAATTGATTCATTAAATTCTCGTAAATTAAATGCTAATTCCTCGACTATATAGTAACTATTTGACAACTGTTCTGCCTTACCTTTAAGTTCAGGATTAAATTCACTAATTTCTTGTAAAGCTAATTGTGCTTTATTTAACCAATCAATTCCACGGTTCTCACCATGAAGGGCATTGTATGCTTCTTGCACACCTAGGTAAATCTTTTCGAAATTTAGTAAATAACTCCGTTCATCTTCAAGTTGTTCATCTTCATTCGGTTGTAATGCAGCAGTTTCAAGTTCCTTCATTTGGAATTGGAGTAAATCTAATCGGTGTGCTAATTGTTGTTCATTCGTACTTAATTGCTCATATGACTTTTTAAAATGTTTATATTTGGCAAAAAGTGTTAAATATTGTTGTTTAGTGTCTTTTATCTGCGATGAATAATAATGGTCGAGTAATGTTAAGTGGTTGTTTACATCCATTAAAGATTGGGTTTCATGCTGACTGTGAATGTCAATTAATGTTCGGCCAAATTCCCGTAAAATAGCTAATGTGACGAGTTTTCCGTTAATGCGACAAATGCTTTTACCTTGATTAGTAATCGATCGTCGTAAAATAAACATTTCATCTTCAGCATCGATACCGTATTGCTCGGCAAGATTAAATATGTCGTGGGATTTATCTTCAATTGTAAAAAGCCCTTCTATTTCGGCTTTTTTAGAACCATGTCTTACGTAATCAACAGACCCTCTACCACCTGCTAATAATTCGACCGCATCGATTATAATCGATTTACCTGCTCCTGTTTCACCTGTTAAAACGGTTAATCCTTCATTAAACATTAACGATATCTCATCAATAATAGCAAAGTTTTGAATCGACAATTGAGTTAACATTTGTAAAACTCACCCCGACTAATTAGCTTATAACATGTTAAGTAAGCGATCTTTTACATCGACAGCATCATTTTCTTCCCGACAAATAATCAAACAAGTATCATCACCACAAATAGTGCCCATAATCTCTTCCCACGTTAAGTTATCAATTAAAACACCAACAGCATGGGCATTGCCAGGTAATGTTTTTAAGACGATAAAATGGCTCGTATGGTCAATACTAACGAATGCGTCCATTATTAATCGTCTTAATTTTTCTAATGGATTAAATCGTTGATCAGCAGGTAAACTATATATATAATTACGATTTGCTGATGGAACTTTAACGAGCTCTAATTCTTTAATATCACGAGAAACGGTCGCCTGAGTTACATTAAAACCGAGTTCCTTTAACCGTTCAACAAGTTCATCTTGTGTTGAAATGTCGTGTTTTGTGATCAGTTCACGTATTTTAATTTGACGTTGAATTTTACTCATTATTATCACCACTTTTAATTTAATGTTTTATGGGCTTCTTTAACAACTTTTTCAATGTCAATATTAACTTGCTGTTCGGTTGCTTTATTCCACCCAAAATGAACTAAAAATTCAATATTTCCTTTACCACCAGTAATAGGCGAATAAGTAACACCTTGGCAACTATAAGATTGTTCTGTTGCGAAGTCAATAATATCTTTTAATACACTCATATGTACACTAGGTTGACGGATAAGTCCACCTTTTTCAACTTGCTCTTTCCCTGCCTCAAATTGCGGTTTTACAAGGGCGATTACATCACTATTATCGTCTAACAACTGTTTCAAGACAGGCAATATAAGCTTTAAAGAAATAAATGAAACATCTATTGACGCGATATTAGGTATACCATGTTCAAGCATATCTTTTGTAACATAACGGAAGTTCGTTCTTTCCATAACGATCACCCGGGGGTCCTTACGCAACTTCCATGCTAACTGATTGTAACCTACATCAATTGCATAACTAAGTTTAACCCCATGTTGCAAAGCGCAATCTGTAAAGCCTCCTGTTGAAGCGCCAATATCAATTAGCGTTCGATCTTTCATTTGAATGGAGAAAAATTTAATCGCTTTTTCTAACTTTAAACCACCACGACTAACGTACGGGCAATCATCACCTTTGATCGTTATCGGCAAATCAGCAGGCACTTGCATACC
>Ga0209487_1001919_pt1 | contig 17168 bp, 14 predicted proteins | sample Poulit2012_FD_187524 | JGI IMG/M metagenome (GOLD analysis project Ga0209487, IMG submission 187524) | Agricultural soil microbial communities from Georgia to study Nitrogen management - Poultry litter 2012 (SPAdes) (version 2) | ecosystem: Environmental > Terrestrial > Soil > Agricultural land...
GCCGGGATCCGGGAGCCGGACCCGGAGCTCACCGCGGAGCTGCTCGAGCTCGGACGTGGGCACGTGGTGACGATGACCATCGCCCCGGAGGCACCCGGAGCCGATGCGGTGAGCCGAGTGCTCGCAGAGGGTGGCGCGCTGCCGTCCTTCGGGCACACGGTCGCCAGCGCCGCCCGAGCCGGCCAGGCGGTACGCGAGGCCACCGAGCTGCTCGCCAGTGCGCCGTCCGCCCGCTCGGCGCGCGCCACGGTGACCCACCTGTGCAACGGCATGAACCCGATGCACCACCGCGACCCCGGCCCGATCCCCGAGTTCCTCGCCGCCGCCGCCCGCGGGCAGCTGGTGCTCGAGCTCATCGCCGACGGCACCCATCTCGACCCGCACCTCGTGCGGGTCTTCTTCGAGATCGCCGGGCGGGAGAACATCGCCCTGGTCACCGACGCGATGGCGGCGGCCGGGATGCCGGACGGCGACTACCAGCTCGGTTCCCTCGCCGTCACGGTCTCCGACGGCGTGGCACGGCTGACCGGCGGCACGTCCATCGCCGGGGGCACCGCGCACCTCATCGACGTGGTGCGCACGACGGTCGCCGGCGGTGTGCGCCTCGTGGACGCCGTGTACGCCGCGGCCACCAGCCCTGCCGCCGTGCTGGGAGATGAGACGATCGGTGCGCTGGCGCCCGGTCGGCGCGCCGACATCCTGCTCACCGATGAGGATCTGCGCCCGGTGCGCGTGATCCGGAAGGGCACCGCACTGTGATCTGGGACGACTTCCGCTGGGGAGTGGCCACCTCCGCCTACCAGGTCGAGGGGGCCGCCCGGGAGGGCGGTCGCGGGCCGTCCATCTGGGACACCTTCAGCCACACGCCCGGGCGGGTGGCGGACGGCAGCACCGGAGATGAAGCGGTCGACCACTACCACCGGTGGCGCGAGGACGTCGCACTGATGTCCGCCCTGGGGGTGCAGGCCTACCGGCTGTCCATCTCCTGGCCCCGGGTGCAGCCCGGCGGCCGCGGCCCGCTCAACCCCGACGGGGTGGCCTTCTACCGCGAGATGCTCGACGAGCTGCGCGCGGCCGGCATCGCGCCGGTGGTCACGCTCTACCACTGGGACCTGCCCCAGGAGCTGGAGGACGCCGGCGGGTGGCCCGCACGCGACACCGCCTTCGCCTTCGCCGACTACGCCCGGTTGATGGCCCGCGAGCTGGGCGACCGGGTCGCCCTGTGGGTCACTCTCAACGAACCCTGGTGCACCGCGTTCCTCGGTTACGCCTCCGGCGTGCACGCCCCGGGCCGTACCGAGCCTGCCGCTGCGCTCGCCGCGGCACACCACCTCAACCTCGCCCACGGACTGGCCACCGATGCGATCCGCGCCGAGCTCGGGGAGCACGCCCCCGTCTCCATCGCCCTCAACCTGCACGTCACCCACCCCGCCGACCCCGAGTCGGGGCCGGACCTGGAGGCGGTGGCGCAGCTCGACGCGGTGGGCAACCACATCTTCCTCGGACCCCTGATGGACGGGAGCTACCCCACCCGCCTCCTACGCGACACCGCGCACCTCACCGACTGGTCCTTCGTCCGCCCCGGGGACCTAGCCATCACCCGCCAGCGCATCGACGTGCTGGGGGTCAACTACTACTCCACCCAGCTGGCGCGCCGGTACCGCGGCGAGGGCAGCGCCCCGCGTGCCGACGGGCACGGCGCCTCGGCGGCCTCGCCGTGGGTCGGAGCCGATGACGTCGAGCTGGTCGCGGTCGCGCCACCGCACACGGCGATGGGCTGGAACATCAACCCGGGAGCGCTCGAGGAGCTGCTGCTGGCCCTGGACAACGCCTACCCGGACCAGCCGCTGCTCGTGACCGAGAACGGCGCGGCCTTCGAGGACACCGTCAGCCCCGAGGGCCGGGTGCACGACACCGCCCGGGTCGGCTACCTCCACTCCCACATCTCGGCGGTGCTCGCCGCCCGTACGGCCGGCGTGGACGTCCGCGGCTACCTCGCCTGGTCGCTGCTGGACAACTTCGAGTGGGCACACGGCTACACCAAGCGGTTCGGCATCGTCCGCGTCGACACCGACACCCTCGAGCGCACCCCCAAGGACTCCGCGCTCTGGTACCGCGAGCTCATCGCCACCGGCACCCTGCCCCGAGTGGAGGAGGCCGCCTCCCTGCCGCCACTGGATGACGACGACGCAGCGCACGCTGCGCCGTCGGCAGGCTGATGGCCCGCCCGCGGCGGGGGCGCAAACGGCCCTACGGCGACCCGCACGTCCCACTGGACCCGGACCGCATCGGCTCGGTGCCGCGCACCGAGCGCGGGCCGGGCGGGGAGAGCTACACGGTGCGATCCGTGCGGGGCGGGGAGAAGTCCTACTCGTGCCCCGGGTGCCACCAGCTCATCCCACCCGGGACGGCGCACGTCGTCGCCTGGCCCACCGAGCCCATTCTCGGCGCCGGCCTGGAGGAACGGCGCCACTGGCACACCGCCTGCTGGCGCCGCTCCTGAGCCGCCCAGGACGCGCCCGGGGTGGTCGTGCCACCCTGGGGTGATGAGCACCGGACCACTCGCACTGCACCGCCACGGCCCGGCCGAGGGCCTGCCGCTCGTCCTGCTGCACGCCTTCCCGGTCGACTCACGGATGTGGGACGGCGTCATCGCACACCTCGTCGACCTCCCCGTCATCACCCTCGACGCACCCGGGTTCGGGGACTCCCCGCCGCCCGACGACGTCGCGGTGGCGCTCGGCCGGGCGCCGGGACCGTCCTTGGAGACCTACGCCGACGCCGTCGCCCAGACCCTGCGCGGCGTGGGTGTCGAGCGCGCTGTCGTCGCCGGGCTGTCGATGGGCGGCTACGCGGCCCTCGCGCTCGCCGAGCGGCACCGCAGCCTGCTCGCCGCGATCGGCCTGCTCGACACCAAGGCCGAGGTGGACCCGGAGGACGCCCGGACCGGTCGGCTGCGGGTGGCCGAGGACGCTGAGCACCGCGGCGCGGAGGCGGTGGCCGGCATGGTCGACGTCGTGCTCGGGGAGACCACCCGGACCGAGCGCCCGGCCGTGGTGGAGCGCATGCGGCAGTGGCTGAGCGAGGCACCGCCGGTCGGGATCGCGTGGGCACAGCGCGCCATGGCCGCCCGCCCCGCGCGCCTCACGGCCCTGGAGGACCTCGAGGTCCCGGGCCTGGTGCTGCGGGGCGCGCAGGACGCGACCGCCTCGCAGGACTCCGCCGAGGCGATGGCCCGCGCCCTCACCGCCGGTGCCGAGCTGGTGGTGGTGCCTCGGGCCGGCCACATGAGCGCGGTCGAGGACCCGCCCGCCGTCGCCCGTGCGCTACGCGCCCTCCACGCCGCGGTCTCCTGACCCCTCGTCGCGCCAGCCCGGCAGCAGCCGGTCCAGCGCGTCCGGCAGGTCGATGGAGTCACCGTCCTTGCCGCCGGCGCCGAGCACCATCGGCGGGGGCGAGGGCGTCAGACGAGCCCCGCGGAGCCGCTCGCGCAGTCCCAACGGCGCGGTGAGGATGTAGAACTCACCCTCGACACTGACCCCGGCGGCCCGGTCGGTACGCAGGTACCACCCCTCCACATTGCTGGCGGCGCTGCCGCGGCCGCCGTACCCCTGAACCCGCAGCCGTTCGGCCGGCAGCCGCCCGCGGGCTACGGCGACGAACGCCCTCAGTAGTCGCGCGGCGCGCTCGTGCTCGGCGCGCTGTCTGCGTTCCAGGCGGGCGGCGTGCACGTCGGCCGCCTCCCGCCGCCGGAGTGCCCAATCATCCACGGCACCAGCGTAGGGCGTCGGCCGGAGGGTCAGTGCGCCTCGCGGGACTCGCCGGCGTGCCGGCCCCGACTGCCCGGCTGTGCCTCCTCCGAGCCGTCCTCGTGACCGGTCTTGTCGGTGCGACCGTGCGAGAGCCGCAGTGCCCGGCCCCGCTCGACGTCCTCCTGGTGCTTCGCCGCCTTCTTCTCGGCGGCCGTGGTGTCCCGGGCCGGGAGCTGGATCTTCTCCTCGGCCGCGATCCCGGCCTGGAGCTGGCGGCCGCGCTCGAGCTCGGCGTCGAACTCGGCACCGAAGAGGAGGGCGAGGTTCATGATGTAGAGCCACAGCAGGAAGACGATGACGCCACCCAGCGCCCCGTAGGTCTCGTTGTAGCTGCCGAAGTTCGCCACGTAGAAGCCGAAGCCGACCGTGGCGATCGCGGCGATGACGATCGCGATGACGGCGCCGATGCTGATCCAGCGGAACTTCGGCTGCTTGACGTTGGGGGCGGCGTAGTAGAGCAGGGCGATGATGACGATGACGATGACGAGGAGCACCGGCCACTTGGCGATGTTCCACACGGTCACCGCGGTCGAGCCCAGACCGATGAGGTCCCCGACGGCCTGGGCGACCGGCCCGCTGACCACGAGGATGACCACCGCGAGCGCCACGAGCAGGAGCAGCACGAGGGTGAGGAGGTAGGTCCACGGGCGCAGCTTCCAGATCGGGCGTCCCTCGGGGATCTCGTAGATCCGGTTCATCGCCTTGGCGAAGCCCGTGACGTAGTTGGAAGCGGTCCACAGCGCGATGAGCAGACCGACGACCAGGCCCAGCCCGGGAGCGCCGACATTGGTGATGTTGCTGATGATCGGCTCGAGCTGCTCGGCCGTGTCCTGCGGCAGGGTGTCCTCGACCAGGGTGGTGATCTGGCTGGCGCCCTGCTCTCCCTGACCGACGAGGGAGAGGATGGAGGCCAGCGCGATGAGCGCCGGGAAGAGGGAGAGGACGGCGTAGTACGTCAGGCCCGCGGCGAGCGTGGTGCAGTCGTCACGGGTGAACTCACGCACGGTCTTGCGCAGCACGTACATCCACGACGGCTTGCGGATCTCGGTAGGGGAGTCGGCCTTCCGGGAGTCGTCGGGGTCGGTTCGAGGGGACGAGGTAGTCACGGCGGGTCCTTCGGTCTCGGTGGTGTGTGCAGCGTGGAACGGCGTCACGGCTCCTGCAACCCGAGGCGTTAACGTGGCCCTCATGTCCGCGTCTGTGCACATCCGTTCCGCGCGTCTCGAGGACACCTCCGCGCTCGCCGCCGCCCACGTGCGCGCCTGGCGCGACACCTACCGTGACGAGGTCCCCGAGCGCGTCTATGCCGAGATGGACCGGGAGGGAGCCGGCCGGTGGGCGCAGCGGTTGGACGACCCGCAGGACAGCGCTACCTGGCTGGCCGTGGAGCGCGACACCGGGCAGGTCGCCGGCTTCGCACTGGCCGAGGCGACCGGCCCCGGTGATGTGCGACCGCTGCGGCTCGGTGCGCTGTACGTGCTCAGCGACTGGCAGGGCCAGGGGCTCGGGCAGGCGCTCCTGGAGTACGCGGTGGGGGACGCTCCGGCCTACCTGTGGGTGGCCGAGCACAACCTGCGGGCCCAGGCGTTCTACCAGCGCAACGGGTTCACGCTGGACGGTGCTCGCGAGGCCGACCCACGCTGGGGCGGCATCGTCGACCTGCGGATGGTGCGCTGAGGCTCAGCGCTCCTCGTCCTCTCGCTGGTCGAACGAGGGCAGCACGACCGTCTGGAAGTCGACGGCCCGGAACTCCTCGGTGGCCTGCTCCTCGGTGGGCTCCGAGCTGCGGGCCTCCTCACCGGCGACCTGCTCCGCGGTGGCTCCCGCGTCGGCGCCCTGCGCGTCGGTCGGCTCCGCTCCGGCACCTGCCACGTCGACCTGCTCCGCTCCGGCACCTGCCACGTCGACCTGCTCCGCGTCGGTGCCTGCCTCGTCGGCCGGCTCCGCCGGTGACGGCGCACTCACCGTGGCAGGTTCGGGTGCCTGTGCGTCGTGACCGTGCTCGCTCGCGTCCGCGGCAGCCGCGCCCTCGGCGTCCTGTCCGGGGTCGGCCAGGTCGTCCGCCTGGGCGGCCGGGTCGACCGATGGGCTCGGGTCGGGCTGGTTCGCACCGAGCTGGCCGCCCTCCTCGACGGCGGTCTCCTCGGGTTCGGCGTCATCGGCGGCCGGCACCCCGGCCGCCCGGGTGTTGAGGGCCCGGCGCAGGTCGTTGAGGTAGGTGGAGATGTCGGCCCGCTGCTGGGTGAGGTCCTCGATCTCCGCCAGGAGCGTGTCGCGCTCCTCATGGGCCTGCTCGATGGTCGCGCGCAGCTGACGCTCCGCCTCCGCGCGGGCCTCGGCCACGATCTGCTCGGCCTCGGTACGGGCGTCGGAGACCCGCTGGGCCGCGGCGGCGTCGGCATCGGTGATGACCTTCTCGGTGCGCGCGAGTGAGGCGGCCAGCCGGGCCTCGGCGTCCGCCGCCCGGCGTTCGGTCTCCTCGGCCAACGCCGTGGTGGCGGCCCGGGCCTCCTCGTGGGCCTGGGCGGCCTCGCGCTGGGTGTCCTCGAGGAGGGTGGCCGCCTCTCGCTCGGCACGGTGGCGAACCTCGGTGGCCTCGGTCTGTGCCGACTCCAGGGTGGTCCGTGCTTCGTCCAGGAGCCGGCTGGTCTCGGTGCGCAGTGCCTCGATCTCCTCGGCGGCCTCCGCGTGGGCGCGGTCCCGCGCGGTGCGGGCCTCCTCCTGCAGCCGGGCGGTCTCGGTGCGCAGTGCCTCGATCTCCTCGGCAGCTTCCGCGTGGGCGCGGTCGCGCGCCGTGCGGGCCTCCTCCTGGAGCCGGGCGGTCTCGGCCCGCTGCTCGGCGATCTCCTCGTCGAACACCCGGCGCTGTTCGGCGATCTCCTCGTCGGCGGTGGCGCGCTGCTCGGTGACCTCCCGCTGAGCAGTCTCCCGGAGCTCGGTGACCTCCTGCTGGGCGGTGGCGCGCAGCTCGGCGACCTCCCGCTCGGCGGTGGCGCGCTGCTCGGTGACCTCCTGGTGAGCGGTAGCACGGAGCTCGTCCACCTCGCGCTGGGCGGTGGCCCGCTGCTCGGAGACCTCCCGCTCGGCCGTGGTGCGCAGCTCGTGCACCTCGCGCTGGGCGGTGGTGCGCAGCTCGGCGACCTCCTGCTCGGCGGCCGTGCGCAGCTCGACCAGCTCCCGCTCGGTGGTGGCACGCGCGAGCCCCAGCTCGCGGTCCAGGTCGGCCCGGCGGTGCTGCTCCTCGTCCCGCACGATCTCGCGGATCCGCGCAGCCTCCCGTTCGGCGGAGCCCACCACCTCCTCCGCCTTGCGCTGGTTGATGTCCCGCAGCGACTCGGTCTCGGTACGTGCCTGGTGCAGCGTCTCCTCGACCTCTCGGCGCACCTCCGCGAGTCGGGAGGCGGCTTCCGCCTCGGCGCGCTCGGTGAGCTCGCGAGCCTGCTGGCGCGCCTCGGCGAGGATCTCCTGGGCCTTGCCGTTGGCTCGCTCGACCACGCTCGCCGACTGCTCCTCCGCCGAGCGCAGCAGCTGCTCGATCCGCGAGCCGAGCCCGGCGTAGGTGGGCTGCTCCCGCTCCCGCAGCTCGCGCTGGGCCTGGGACAGCTCGCCGGACAGGCGCATGGTGCGCTCGTCGAGTGCGGCGACCTGCTGGCGGGCACCGGCCAGGGCGGACTCCAGCGACTCGATCCGCTGGTCCACCTGGGCGCGGTCGTAGCCGCGCATCACCACCGGGAACATGGTCGGGCCCTCGGTCATCTGCCGTCCTTCTGGTCGGGGTGGGGAACGCTGACAGCCTAGTGCGTGGCCCGTCGCGTCCCGCCGCGTCTACAACCCATCCGTCACATCATCGCACTATGGTCACAAGCCGATAACGCACAGCCCGCCCGGCGGGCGTATCCTGGGGTGTCGCCGATGCACCCGCCCGTGCCCGCACCCCGGAGGAACTCCCGTCCCGTGACCCGCCGCAGACTGCCCGTGCTGCTCATCGTGCTGGGCGCCTTGATCGTCATCGCCGCCGTGACCGCCGCGGCCATCGTGCGGTCCTCGGACACGGCCACCCTGGCGCTCCCCGAGCGTCCGGACCAGGCGGTGGTCGTGACCATGCCGGGAGTGCTCGACGCGGTGGACCCCGCCGTGACGATCCGCGGCACAGCCGATGACGGCGAGCAGGTCGTCCTGGCGGTCGGCCGGACCGCCGAGGTGGAGGCCTGGCTCGGTGATGCCGAGCACCTGCGGGTGAGTGGACTGTCCTCCTGGGAGGAGCTGACCACCGAGGTCATCACCGCCGAGGAGCCGGCCGACGAGGCTCCCGAGGAAGCCGAGGACACTGGGCTTCCCGACCCTGCCGGCTCGGACCTGTGGGTGGCCGAGACCGTGGGCACCGGCACCGCAGAGCTCAGCTGGACCGACTCTCCGGGCCGGTGGAGCCTGGTCGCCGCGACCGACGGTACCGGCCCGGCCCCCGTCGTCGAGCTCGAGTGGGGACGCGAGGTGAGCACCCCCTGGCTGGTGCCGGGGATCATCCTCGGGGTCGGGGTGCTCGTCGCCGGTGTCGTGATGCTCGTGCTGCGCCGGCTGGCCGAGCGCGAGCAGCGCCGCCGGGATGCGGCCCGCGAGGAGGACCGCACCGACACCGGCTCGATCATCGTCAGCGTCACCGACACCGACCCGGGGACCGGTGAACGACTCTCCCGTCGTCAGATCCGGGAGATGGAACGCGCGATGGCCCAGGCCGACCGGCGCCGCCGCAGCGGCGGGCTGCCCGCCATCCCGGTCCCAGAGCCGGCCGCCGAGGCCGAGCCGCTCGAGGAAGCCGAGCCGCTCGAGGAAGAGGTCGAACCGTCAGCGACGGAGGAGGTCACCGGCGCCGCCGAACCGGCCGCCGAGGACACCGCCCCGCCGCCCGTCCCCAGCTGGCGCTCGGTGTGGGGCTTTGCCGGAACGAGCATGGATCCCCAGCCCGACCAAGACCCGGACACCGACGGAGAGGAGGAGCGATGACCCGCCGAGTGACCGCCCGCCTCGCCGCAGGTCTGGCCGGAGTCGCGCTGCTGCTCGCCGGATGCACCGGTGAGGTCCCTCAGCCCGAACCGGACCCCACCGCCAGCGCTCCCTTCCCGGTCCTGGACCGCGACCGGATGGAGCGCATCCTGGCGGAGGTCGGTGAGACGATCGCCGAGGCAGATGCCGAGCTCGACCCGGAGCTGCTCACCGGTCGGGTCACCGGGCCCGCGTTGGCGATGCGCACCGCGGAGTACCGTCTCGCCGAGGCCTCCGACGGCGAGCGCGCCCCCACCCCGGTCAGTACCGCCAGCCAGGTGGAGGCGGTCGCCGCCACCGAGCAGTGGCCGCGCGCGGTGTTCGTCATCTCCCACGTGCCCGACGACGCGAACCTGCCGCTGCTGCTGGTCCTCAAGCAGCAGGACGCCCGCAGTCCCTACCAGCTGTGGTACTGGACCACGCTGCTGCCAGGTGTCCAGACGCCGTCCACCGCCCACATCGACTCCGGCAGCCCGCAGCTGGCCCCGGACGCCGAGGGCCTGGTCCAGACCCCGGCGCAGACCGTGGCGGCTTATGCCGGCCTGCTCGCCGACCCCGAGGCGGACAGCGCCGAGCTGTTCACCGACGATCCCTTCCGCACCGGCTACACCGAGATGATCGAGGCGCTGCGCTCGACCGTGGAGGTGGCCGGGGAGGTCGAGGTGGACTACTCGGTCACCGAGGACTCCGTGGTCGCGATGCAGACCGCTGACGGCGGAGCTGTCGTGACCGGGGTGATCGAGGCCGTCCTCACCATCACCAAGAACGTCGACGGCGCCCGGCTCGAGGCCGGCGGCGACATCGGCCTGCTCATGGGCGAGGACGCGCAGATCGAGGGTGCGGCGGAGGCCAGCTACCTCATCCCGGTCGCCTTCACGGTGCCGCCGGGTGACTCGGCAGACCCCATCACGGTGCTCGGGGCCTCCCACGTCCTGGCCGATGTCACCGTGCACGAACCCGATGATGGCGAGGAAGACGACGCGGAGGGGTAACGTCGTGGTCAGTAACGTGAGAGAAGGACAGTGATGAGCCAGCCTCCGATCAACCTGCACGGTGCCGTGGACCTCTCCGGGCTCGCCCGTCCCCCGGCTGACGCCGCCCAGGGTGGCGGGGACGGCACCGAGGCACCGATCGTCGTCGATGTCACCGAGGCGACCTTCCAGCAGACCGTCGAGCTGTCGATGCGCGTGCCGGTGGTCGTCGAGCTGTGGGCCGCCTTCGCCCAGGGCCCCTCGGCGGTGCTCTCCCGCCTGGCCACCGAGTACGGCGGCCGCTTCCAGCTCGCCCGGGTCGACGCCGAGGCCAGCCCGCAGATCGCCCAGGCCTTCCAGGCGCAGTCGGTGCCCACTGTCGTCGCCGTCGTCCGCGGCCAGCCGATCCCGCTGTACCAGGGGGACTACCCCGAGGACCAGCTGCGCGCGGTACTCGAGGAGGTGCTGCGCGTGGCGGCCCAGGCCGGCGTCACCGGCACGGTCACCGGCGGGGCCGAGTCGCCCGAGCCGGAGCAGCCGACCGAGCCGCCGCTGCCCCCGCTGCACGCCGAGGCGCTCGAGGCGATCGAGCGGGAGGACTACGAGGCCGCGGCCGACGCCTACCGGCGGGCCTTGGCGGAGAACCCGGCCGACCACGAGGCCAGCGCCGCGCTCGCGCACGTCGAGCTCATCATGCGCGCCGCCCAGACCGGCATGCAGGCGGTGGACGACGCCGACCAGGCACCGCTGACCGATGTCGCTACGCACCTGGCCGCGGGAGACGCCGAGGTCGCGGCGGGGGAGCACCAGGCCGCCTTCGACCGGCTCATCGCCGTCATCCGTGCCACGAGCGGGGAGGACCGCGAGGAGGCACGCAAGCGCCTGGTGGCGTACTTCGAGATCATCGGCAACACCGACCCGGCCGTCATCGACGCACGGCGGGAGCTGGCCTCGGCCCTGTACTGAGAAGCGCTCTCAGCGTGCGGTGAGGATCGCGATCACCAGCACGACGGAGATCACCAGGAGGATCATCGCCACCGCCACCAACGGGCCGCGACCGGTGCCGCCGGGGACGATGCGGCGCTGGAAGGCCAGCGCGAGCAGCGAGGCGACCGCGACCACGATCCCGGCGATGAGCAGGCCCGTCACGCGCTGCCCACCTCCGGGGTGAGCCACAGGGCCCCGAGCGGGGGTACCCGGAGGCGGACGGAGGCGGGCCGGCCGTTCCAGGACAGCTCCTCGGCCTCGACCCGGCCCAGGTTGCCGACCCCGGAGCCGCCGTACTCGTGGGCGTCGGTGTTGAGCAGCTCGGTCCACGCACCGGCGTGGGGGAGCCCCACCCGGTAGTTCTCGTGCGGGACACCGGCGAAGTTGATGACGCACACGACGTCGCGCCCGGCCCCGGAGGGGTCGCGGCGCAGGAAGCTGATGACGTTGTGGTCGCCGTCGCCCGCCTCGAGCCACTGGAAGCCGGCGGGGGAGAAGTCGTCGGCGTGCAGGGCGGAGTGGTCGCGGTAGAGGTCGTTGAGTCGGCGCACGAGGTCGGCGATGCCGGCGTGCGCGGGGTTGTCCAGCAGGTGCCAGTCCAGCCCGTTCGCCTCGGACCACTCCTCCTCCTGAGCGAACTCGCCGCCCATGAACAGCAGCTGCTTGCCCGGGTGGGACCACTGGTAGGCCAGCAGGGCACGGACGTTGGCCAGCTGCTGCCACCGGTCGCCGGGCATCTTGCGCACCAGCGAGCCCTTGCCGTGCACCACCTCGTCGTGGCTCAGGGGCAGCACGAACTGCTCGGAGAAGGCGTACACGAGCGAGAAGGTCAGCTCCCCGTGGTGGTAGCGCCGGTTGATCGGCTCCTCCGCCAGGTAGCGCAGGGTGTCGTTCATCCAGCCCATGTTCCACTTGAGGCCGAACCCGAGGCCGCCGTGGCTGGTCGGGGCGCTGACCCCCGGCCAGGCGGTGGACTCCTCGGCGATCATCACGATGCCCGGGTTGCGTCGGTAGGCGGTGGCGTTGGTCTCCTGCAGGAAGCTGATGGCGTCCAGGTTCTCCCGGCCGCCGCGGTCGTTGGGGCGCCACTGGCCGGGCTGGCGCGAGTAGTCCAGGTAGAGCATCGAGGCCACCGCATCCACCCGCAGGCCGTCGATGTGGAACTCCTCCAGCCAGTACAGGGCGTTGGCCACGAGGAAGTTGCGCACCTCGCGCCGCCCGTAGTTGAAGACGAACGTGCCCCAGTCGGGGTGCTCGCCGCGCAGCGGGTCCGGGTCCTCGTACAACGCGGTGCCGTCGAACCGTGCCAGCGCCCAGGAGTCCTTGGGGAAGTGGGCCGGGACCCAGTCCATGATCACGCCGATGCCGGCCTGGTGGAAGGCGTCGACCAGGTGGCGGAAGTCGTCGGGGCTGCCCATCCGGGAGGTGGGGGCGTAGTAGGAGGTCACCTGGTACCCCCACGACCCGCCGAAGGGGTGCTCGGCCACCGGCATGAACTCCACGTGGGTGAAGCCCAGGCCGGCGACGTAGTCGACCAGGTCGGTGGCCAGGTCCCGGTAGCTGAGCCCGGGCCGCCAGGACGCCAGGTGCACCTCGTAGACGCTCATCGGGCCGCCGTGCGGGTCGCGCTGTGCGCGGCGGGCCAGCCAGTCGGCGTCCTGCCACTCGTACGTCGACTCGGTCACCACCGAGGCGGTGGCCGGCGGGTGCTCGGCGGCGCGGGCCATCGGGTCGGCCTTCTCGTGCCAGCTGCCGTCGCGGTGCTGGATCTCGAACTTGTACCGGGCCCCGGCTTCGACGCCGGGCAGGAACACCTCCCACACACCGCTGGCACCCAGTGAGCGCATGCTCGCCGTGCGGCCGTCCCACGCGTTGAAGTCACCCTTGACGCGGACCGCCCGCGCGTTGGGTGCCCACACCGCGAAGGAGGTGCCGGTGACCTCACCGAGGTCCGAGGGGTAGCGGCGCACGTGGGCGCCCAGCGCCTTCCAGAGCTCCTCGTGGCGGCCCTCGGCGATGAGGTGCTGGTCCAGCTCGCCCAGGGCCGGCAGGAAGCGGTAGGGGTCGTCGGTCCGGTGGGTCTCGGTGCCGTAGCGGACGTCGATGCGGTAGTCGGGGACCTGGTGGCCGGGCAGCGTGGTCACCCACACGCCCTCGTACTCGTGGTCGAAGGACTGCCGGCCGGTGGCGGTGACGAGGACGACCTCATCGGCCAGCGGCCGCAGCGTGCGGATCGTCACGCCGTGCTCGCCCACGTGCCCGCCGAGCACGTCGTGCGGCTGGTGGTGGGTGCCGGTCGCCACGGCGTGGAGTACCGAGTGGTCGACCGGCGTGGGCCGCGGCTCTGGGCTCGCTGACGTGCTCGCCTCCGTGGGGCCATGCGGGTCGAAGTTCGTCATGTCCCTACTCTGGCATCAGCGGCGGCCGTACGCCCGGGAAAGCCGGCACGACCTGGGCGGCCCTCACGCCAGCAGCCGGGCCAGCGCGTCGAGCGGGATCTGGCGCCAGGCCGGACGGTGGCGGGTCTCGTAGACGGCCTCGTACAAGGCCTTGTCGATCTCCAGGGCGGCGAGCAGCTCGGCCTGCTCGCGCGGGTCGGCGCCTGCCTCGCGTGCGTAACCGTCCAGGAAGGCGGTGCGCGCGGCAGGCACCCAGTCCTCGGGGACCCGGGCGTCGTACTCACGCAGGGCTGCGCCGGCGGCGTAGTCCAGGGAGCGCAGCATCCCGGCGACGTCGCGCAGCGCCAGGTCCGGGGCGGTGCGCTCGGCGAGCGGACGCAGCGGCTCGCCCTCGAAGTCGAGCAGCACCCAGCCGCGGCCGGGCGCGTCGAGGACCTGGCCCAGGTGCAGGTCGCCGTGGATGCGCTGCTGCCGGGGCCACGAGGCCGCCCCGGCCCGGGCGTAGGCCGCGGTGACGGCTTCGACGTACCGGTCCAGCTCGGGGACCTCCTGCATGGCCGCGCGGGCTCGGCGCTCCCACGTCTCGCGCAGCGCCGTGCTGCTGGCGGTGGTGGACGCGTGGGTGGGGAACGCGTTCGCCAGGCCCTGGTGTACCGAGGCCACCGCCGCCCCGAGGCCGGCCGCCTCCCGGGTGAACGGGGCACCGTCGCGGGCGGCCCGCACGGCCACCCGCCAGGCGTCCTCCACCCCGGGCAGGAACTCCTGGGCAAAGGCCAGGTGCCCCTCCTGGGTGCCGCCGGCGGGGTCGGGCCAGCGTCCGTGCAGCGCGCCCAGCGGCGCCGGGACATGGCTGCTGCCCGCCTCGGCGAGCGCGAGCTGGACGACGACGTCGGGGTTCTCCCCGCCGGCGAGCACCCGGAAGATCTTGCAGATCACCGGGGCGCCGTCATCGCCCTCGAAGATGATCGAGGTGTTGGACTGCTCACCGCTGAGCACGCGCGAACGCTGTCCCACGGTGGGCTCCCCGAGCGCTCCCGGACCGGTGGCGCGCCGGCCGGTGGCGGCGCCGTACTGCGCGCCTCCGTCGGCGACGACCTCGGTCTCGGTGCGGACCGTGTCGAGGATCGCCCGGGCCCCCACCGGGTCGTGGCACCCGTCGTAGATCCACCGCGGCCCCAGCTCGGAGTGCTCCGCCTCGGCGACGAGCGCGTGCTCCAGGCCCTCGACCGGCGCGCCCCGGTAGGTGAGGGGCACCTGGTACAGGACCGGGTGCGGGCCGGCCTCGTCGACCAGCAGCCAGGTCTCGATCCCCACCTCCCCGGCGGGGTCCTGGTAGCGCAGCCCACCCACGCGGCGCAGCTGCGGGGTGCGGCCCTGGGCGGTGTACCAGCGCTGCCGGGCCAGCCAACCGGGCAGGAACTGCGGGAAGGACGGGGTGAGCGTGGCCATCAGGGCGCTCCGGGGTCCGGGGCCGAGGCGGTGCTGCTGCTCGCGGCAGGGGTGGCCGGCGGGGCGGCAGGCGCCGCCACCGCACCCTCGGTCACCGGGGCGACCTCGGGCGGATCGAGCTTGAGCCAGAAGAAGTCGCGCGAGCCGAGGGTGAACTCCGCGGTGCCGTCGGGCTCGATCGCCGGGAAGGTAGCCCCACCGAACACGTCGGTCAGCCGGGACCCGCCGCGGCCGGGAACCCGAATGCGGGTGGCGCGCGCGGTGCTGGCGAGGTTCATGACGCACAGCACCGCTTCGCCGTCCTCATCGGCCCGCAGGAAGGCGAGCACGGCGTCGTTGTCGGCGTCGAGCAGCTCGAAGGAGCCGGTGCCGAACACCGGATGTGCACGGCGCACCTCGAGGATGCCGCGCACCCAGTGCAGCAGCGAGGTGGGCTGGGCGAACTGCGACTCCACGTTGACGGCCGCGTAGTGGTAGACGAGGGACTGGACCGGGGGCAGGTAGAGCTTGCCCGGGTCGGCGACCGAGAAGCCGCCGTTGCGGTCCGGGGACCACTGCATCGGGGTGCGCACTGAGTCGCGGTCGGGCAGCCAGATGTTGTCCCCCATGCCGATCTCGTCGCCGTAGTAGAGGTAGGGGCTGCCGGGCAGGGACAGCAGCAGGGCGTGGGCGAGCTCGATCTCCTTGCGCGAGTTGCCCAGCAGCGGTGACAGCCGACGCCGGATACCGACGTTCGCACGCATTCGCGGGTCCTCGGCGTACCAGCCGTACATCGCCGCGCGCTCCTCGGTGGAGACCATCTCGAGGGTGAGCTCGTCGTGGTTGCGCAGGAAGGTGCCCCACTGGGCGCCGCGTGGGATGGCCGGGGTGTCCTGGAGGATGTCGCGGATCGAGTGCGAGTGCTGCTCGCGCAGGGCGGCGTAGATGCGCGGCATCACCGGGAAGTGGAAGCACATGTGGCACTCGGGCTCGGCCTCGGTGCCGTAGTACTCCACGACGTCCTGGGGCCACTGGTTGGCCTCGGCGAGCAGGAGGGTGCCGGGGAACTCCTCGTCCACCATCGCGCGCAGGTCGCGGAGGAACTCGTGGGTGCGGGGGAGGTTCTCGCAGTTGGTGCCCTCCTCCTCGAACAGGTAGGGCACCGCGTCGAGCCGGAAGCCGTCGACGCCGAGCCGCGCCCAGAAGCGCAGCACGTCGAACATCGCCTCGCGGACCTTGGGGTTCTCGAAGTTGAGGTCGGGCTGGTGGGAGAAGAACCGGTGCCAGTAGTACTGCCGGCGCACCGGGTCGAAGGTCCAGTTGGAGGTCTCGGTGTCGACGAAGATGATCCGCGCGTCCGGGTAGCGGGTGTTGTCGTCGTCCCAGACGTAGAAGTCGCCGTAGGGCCCGTCGGGCATCGAGCGGGAGGCCTGGAACCACGGGTGCTGGTCGCTGGTGTGGTTCATCACCAGGTCGATGATGATCCGCAGGCCCCGGGCGTGCGCCTCGCGCAGCAGCTCCTCGAAGTCCTCGATGGTGCCGTACTCCGAGGCGACCGCGGTGTAGTCGGCGACGTCGTAGCCACCGTCGCGCAGCGGCGAGGGGTAGAAGGGCGGGATCCACAGGCAGTCCACGCCCAGCCACTGCAGGTAGTCGAGCCGGTCGATGAGTCCGCGCAGGTCTCCCGCGCCCGAGCCGTCGGAGTCACCGAAGGCGCGCAGCAGCACCTCGTAGAACACCGCCGTCTTGTACCAGTCCGGGTCGGGCGTGAGGCCGGGGCGCTCGCCGGCGGCGAACTGGTGCAGGGGGTCGGCGCGGCTGGCCAGGGCGCGGACGGGGGAGGTGGCACTCACAGCGCACGCACCGCCAGGATGTGGGCGCAGCGGCCGTGCGGGTCGAGGCGCACGTAGGGCCGGCGGCCCCAGAAGTAGGTCTCGCCCGACAGGGCGTCCTCGGCGGCCATGACCGGGGTGTGCGGATCGGTGCCCGGCGGCGGCTCGGCCAGGCCCAGGGCCGTGAGGTCCAGGTCCACGGTGCCCTCACGGGTGGTGTAGGGGTCGAGGTTGATGACGACGATGACGGTGTCGGCCTGGCCGGTCGGAGACAGGTGGGCCGGCAGGTGGCGCGAGAAGCAGATCGTCGAGCCGTCGGTGGTGGGGTGCAGGGTCAGCCCGTGCAGGCGCTGCAGGGCGGGGTGCTCGCGGCGGATCCGGTTGAGGGCAGTGAGCAGCGGGGCGATGCCGATGTCCTCGGCCAGGGACCAGTCGCGCGGCTTGAACTCGTACTTCTCGTTGTCGATCTGCTCCTCGACCCCGGGCCGCGGCACGTTCTCCACCAGCTCGTAGCCGGAGTAGATGCCCCACGAGGGGGAGCCGGTGGCGGCGAGCACCGCACGGATCGCGAACGCGGCCACGCCGCCGGTCTGCATGTACGGGGTGAGGATGTCGTGGGTCGTGGGCCAGAAGTTGGGGCGCAGTACGTGGGCGGTGTCGTTGTTGACCTCCTCCAGGTACTCGCCGACCTCCTCCTTG